>Ga0207988_1000074_pt1 | contig 51698 bp, 64 predicted proteins | sample ETNtaG_11_FD_185773 | JGI IMG/M metagenome (GOLD analysis project Ga0207988, IMG submission 185773) | Marine microbial and viral communities from oxygen minimum zone, Eastern Pacific Ocean - ETNP201310SV74 (SPAdes) (version 2) | ecosystem: Environmental > Aquatic > Marine > Oceanic ...
TAACCTATGTTTTTTTGAAAATTTAAATAAATCATCTCCCTTTGCCATAGTTCCATCTTCATTCATAATTTCGCAAATAACAGCTGCAGGAATTTTTTTTGATAATTTAGCAATATCAATAGATGCTTCAGTGTGACCGGCTCTAACCAATACTCCTCCATCTTTTGAAATTATTGGAAAAACATGACCTGGGGAAACTATGTCTTTTTTATTTGCGTTTCTTTTTGTAGCAATTTTAATTGTTCTAGCTCTATCTTTAGCAGATATTCCGGTAGAAATTCCTTTTTTAGCTTCAATTGAAATTGTAAATGCAGTTTGGTTTCTTGATTGATTAACTGGTGCCATGTAGTTTAATCCAAGCTTTTTTGATTGACTTGAATTTAATGTTAAGCAAATTAATCCTCTACCATGTTTTGCCATGAAGTTAATTTTTTGTGAATTTACATCGGATGCAGAAAAAACTAAGTCACCTTCATTTTCGCGATTTTCATCATCAACCAATATATACATTCCTCCTTTTTTTGAAATTGAGATGATACTTTCTATTGAGCTGTATTTATTTTTTTTCATTGAAAAATTTTCTTACATATTTAGATAAAATATCGATTTCAATATTTACTAAATCATTTTTTTTAAGTTTTGAAAGATTGGTCATTTTTAATGTATATGGTATTGTCCATATTTCAAAGTTAACATTTTTTATTTTTGAAATAGTTAATGAAACACCATTAATTAAAATTGATGCTTTTTGTACCAAATATTTTTTAAATTTTTTTGGAATTATAAATTCAAAAACATATGATTTATCGATTTTTTTTACATTATTTACTTTGCAAATAGTATCCACGTGCCCCTGGCAGACATGTCCTGAAATATTCTGACCAAATTTAAGTGGTAATTCTAGATTAATTTCATCATTAATTTTAACATATTTGAATTTAGTTTTTTTTAGTGTTTCGTTAGATAAATAAAATTCAAATATATTTTTGCTACAAGAAATTAGTGTTAAACATACGCCATCACAAGAAATGGAAACACCTAAATCTTTTTTTGAAAGCTTAATATTTGATTTTAAGAAAAGATTAATTCCTTTTGTGCGTTTTTGTATTTTGCTAACTTTTCCCTTATGAAATATAATACCATTAAACATTTTTTTAGTAATAATGTATTAATGAGTCTTTATCTAGATATGTATTAATTTTTTTATTATTTTTAAAAAATTTATCTAAGTTTTTGTTAATATTTTCTACGTTAATAGCATTTTTATTATTTATATTTTTACTGCTTTTAAATAGATAAAATTCATTAAACAATTTTTCGTTTAAAATATTGTTTGTTAAAGTTTTACCACTCTCTATAAGCAAATTGTGAACACCCATATCGTATATTTTGCTAAAAATTTTTTTAAAATTTATATAACCGTATTTGTTAATATCTAAATATACTAAATTTATTTTATAATATTTTAAATTATTTAATTTTTTTTTATTTTTAGAATTATGAAAAATTACAGTATTGTATTTAGTTGAATTTTTAACTATATAACTGTCCATATTAATTTTTAAATTTTTATCTATAATTAATTTAACAGGTGAAAAATTTTCTAAACCTTTAATTCTGCAATTTAATTTAGGATTATCTCTATTTATTGTTTTATATGATGTTAAAATTCCTTGACATTTATATCTTAATAGATGTCCAACTTTTCTAGAATGTTCATTGGTAATAAATTTGTTATTTTTTAAAATAAATAAGTTTGATGAACAAGCAAGTTTGCCTACAACATAAGGCAATTTATTTTTTTTAATATAGTCATAGTTTTTATATAATTTTTTAACTTTATTTCTTAATAATCCAGATTTAGTAGTAATGTTTTTTGATTTTAGAATTTTTTTTGATTTGCCAAAACATTTTAAATCAGAATCTTCTATTGAATAATAAACATTTTTAACTTTTGTTTTAATAATTGTTTTTGTACATGGAGGAGTTTTTCCATAGTGAGAACAGGGTTCTAGAGTTAAATAAATAGAAGAGCCTAAATTTTTATTTTTATTTTTATTTAAAGCTATTGTCTCGGCATGAGGTCTTCCATTTAAATTAGTTACACCATATGATATTATTTTTTTATTCTTTACAATAACACACCCTACTGAAGGGTTTGTTCCCGTTAATCCATTTTGATTTTTTGCTAAATTAATAGCAAATCTCATATATTTTTTATCAAATGAATTAAATTTATCTTTTTTTAAAGACATCAATCTTATCTACAAATTGAACAAAGTCTTTCTCTTCTCTAAAATTTCTATATACAGATGCAAATCGTACATAAGCAACTGGATCCATTGCTTTTAAACCTTCCATTACCATTGTCCCAATTGTATTTGATGAAATTTCACTTTGACCTAATTCTTCTAAAGATCTAGAGATTTTAGAAATAAATTTTTCAACAGTTTCTGTGTCAATAGGTCTTTTCTTTAACGCAACATATATAGATTTTGATAATTTATCGCGGTCAAAAGAAGATTTTCTTCCATTTTTTTTAACAACTACAAGTTCTCTAAATTGAACTCTTTCAAATGTAGTAAATCTTTGACCACAAATACAAAGTCTTCTTCTTCTTATAGTTGTTCCGTCTTCAGTTGGACGAGAGTCTACAACAGAAGTTTCTCCTTTTTTACAATGTGGGCAAATCATAAATGTTCCTTATCTTAAATGTTTATATATAGGAAAATTAGAACATAAATCTACTACTTCTTTTTTGACTTCATTCTCTATTTTACTATTGTCATTAGGGTTTTCAGATAACCCTTTAATTGTTTTTGTTATTAATTCTCCAACCAATTTAAACTCATTTAGACCAAAACCTCTTGTGGTTGCAGCTTGAGAACCTAGCCTTATTCCTGATGTTATCATTGGACTTTCATCATCAAATGGAATTCCATTTTTATTACATGTAATATTTGCTTTTGACAAACTTTCAGCCGCTAAATTACCTTTTACTTTAAATGGCCTTAAATCTACTAACATTAAATGAGTATCAGTACCTCCTGAATAAATTTTAAAACCATTATTTATTAATGTTTCAGAAAGTATTTTGGCATTAGCTAATACTGATTTTATATATTCTTTAAAGTCAGGTTTTAAAGCTTCATGAAAGCCAACGGCTTTGGCAGCAATAATATGCATTAATGGGCCACCTTGATAACCTGGAAAAACAGCAGTGTTAATTTTTTTAGAAAAATCTTCATGATTAGTTAATATAATTCCTCCTCTAGCACTTCTAAAAACTTTATGTGTAGTTGAAGTAACTACATGAGCATGATCGCATGGATTTGGATATCCTTTTCCAGCAACCAAACCAGAAAAATGAGCCATATCTACCATAAGATATGCCCCAACTTTATCAGCTATTTCTCTGAATTTTTTAAAATCTATTACTCTAGAGTATGCGCTACCTCCGGCTATTATAAGTTTAGGCTTATGTTCAAGAGCAAGTTTTTCAACATTTTCATAATCAATAAGTTCTGATTCTTTATCAACATCATAACCAATTGCATTAAACCATTTTCCAGACATTGCAATTTTTAAACCATGAGTTAAGTGACCGCCAGAATTTAAACTCATTCCCATAAATGTATCTCCGGGTTTTAGTAAAGCTAAAAATACAGCTCCATTAGCTTGAGCTCCAGAATGAGGTTGGGCATTTGCAAACTTACAATTAAATAATTTTTTTAAACGTTCTATTGCTAACGATTCAGCAACATCAACATGCTCACATCCATTATAATATCTTTTTCCAGGATATCCCTCAGCGTATTTATTTGTTAAAACTGATCCTTGGGCTTCCAAGACAGCTTGAGATACTATATTTTCAGAGGCTATTAATTCGATATGGTTTTGTTGTCTTATCAATTCTTCATTAATTGCTTTAAATATTTCCGGATCAATATCTAATAAACTTTTTTCAAAAAATTTTTTATATTCTGAATTTTTATAATCTTTTTCATTTGACATATTTTATTTTTAAAATTATATTTTTTTAATTCTTTTTGTGTGCCTGCCAGATTCAAATTTAGTATTTAAAAAAGTACTTACATATTTTAAAGAATTATTTTTTGTTAATAGTCTTGATCCCAATGTAATGATATTTGCATCGTTATGCAATCTTGATAATTTTGTAGATTTTAAATTAAAACATTGAGCTGCACGTATATTTTCATGTCTGTTTGCAGTTATATTCATACCTATACCAGACCCACAAACTAATATCCCAACATTATTTTTACTAGTTTTAACTTTTTTAGCAACTTTGTGTGCATAATCAGGATAGTCAACTTTTACATCGTCTTCGGGACCCAAGTCACTGTATTTAATTTTTTTTTTATCTAAGAAGATTTTAATAGATTCTTTTAATTTATAACCCGCGTGATCAGATGCAATAAAAATCTTTTTCAATTTAAAAATTTATAAACTAAAATCAATTAAATTTATAGTCCAAAACACATGCTACCAAATGCACTCTATTTTCTTCACCGCCGTTAAATGCGTTGTGGTATTTTACATTGTTTGTAATCCAAGCCGATCCATCTGCAGGAAGATGTTTGGCTGTTTCTTCAATTACCATTATAGAACCTGGATTTGTAATTATTGGGATGTGTAGCCTAGGCTCAGGATCTCTATGCCAGCTTAATGTTGACCTAGGTTCTTTTAACAATATTCTTACTCGACCAAGTTTAAATCTTTTTGAAAGTTCATCATATACTTCTTTAAAATAAGTATCATTTAAATCCTCAACAAACTCCGTATATGCAGATTCATCAATTCTTTTTGCTCTATTTCTTTCTATTCCTGAGCTATCAGGTTTAGTCCAATAAATACCTTTAACATTTTCTCCTTTTATAGATTCCGGATTTCCTGGTATTTGATTCAATGATATACCTGCTATATATTTGGTCCCTAATGCGTCATCATAGTTTTTTCTTTGAAGAACAATTTTTAAAGCCTCCTGAAGCTTAAAAATATCAAATTTAATATCTTCTATCTTGTGAAAGTCTCTAGACATAGTAATTTTGTAAATACAATATATAATATTATTATATATAAAACTAATATCGCATATATAGTTAATTGTGAATGATTATCACTGGAAAATATCCAAATTTAAGACTTAGAAGAAATCGTAAAAGTGAATGGATAAGAAGATTGGTTCAAGAAACAAATCTAACTGTCAATGACCTTATATTGCCTATTTTTTTAACAGAAGGAATTAATAAAAAAATTCCAATTAAGTCAATGCCTGGTATTTATAGATATTCAATAAATAAGTTGGTAGGAATTCTCGACAGAGCTATTAGAAGAAAAATTCCAATGGTTGCGCTATTTCCTTATACTAATCCAAATATAAAAGATGTGCTTGGCAGTGAAGCATTAAATGAAAATAATTTGGTTTGTCGTGCAATTAGATATATTAAAAAAAGATATAAGAATGAAATAGGAATAATGTGTGATGTGGCCTTAGACCCATATACTTCACATGGTCATGATGGTATTTTAAAAAAAAGAAAAATTTTAAATGATGAAACTATAGATATATTAGTTGAACAAGCGTTACTGCAAGCCAAAATGGGTTGCGATGTAATTGCTCCTTCTGACATGATGGATGGAAGAATTAAAAGAATTAGGCAAAGACTCGATAAAGAAAACCTAAAAGATGTTCAAATTATTTCTTACGCGGCTAAATATGCTTCGAATTTTTATGGACCTTTTAGAGAGGCTGTCGGCTCTAATAATGTCTTAAAAGGTGACAAAAAAACTTATCAAATGGATTTCAGAAATTGTAATGAATCTCTTAGAGAAGTTTCATTGGACATAAAAGAAGGTGCCGACATGGTTATTGTTAAACCTGGAATGCCATATTTAGATATTATTAGAAGTGTAAAAGATAACTTTAAAATACCTGTAATAGCCTATCAAGTATCAGGTGAATACAGTTTAATAAAAAATGGAATACAAAAAAAAATTATTCACGAAAAATCTATAATCGAATCATTAATGTCATTTAAAAGAGCCGGAGCTAACGCTATAATAACTTACTTTGCTGATACAATTAATTTAGATTTGTTTAATTAAATTTCCTAACTCTAAACGAGACAAAGGAAAATTTATGCTGTTAGGCTTAAGTATTGATTTGTCTAAAAATTCTCCAACAATTTTAAAACCATTAATAATGTCTTTTTCATTATTTGGATTAATATTATTATTAATCAAAAAATTAGGAATTATTTTATTAGTAGATTCAACTATAAATTTTTCATCTCCATCAACTATTATATTTTTAACATAGTTTTTAAAATCAATATCATATCCTATACTTTTAAAAAAATTAAGTTCCCAAAGTATAAAGTTTGTTAACCAATTATCATTATCCAGGAGTACAAAAAAATTACTTAATAATTGATAAATAGTTTTATTTTCCTGATTCTCAACAGTTAAAATTTTAACAATATTCATGGTGTAAATTATACAATACAATTTTTTTTTGTTGTCCAAATATATAGGCGTGTTTGCTTCATCTATCTCAACTTTAAAGTAACCAAGTTTGGCATCTTGTTTGAAATTAAAATTTAAATGAAATTTATTACCTATTAAAAGATAATTTTTGATTTTTTTAGAAGTGGCACCAAATATAACTCCACTTACTTTACCATTATTTTCTGTAAAAAATTCGGCTATTGCAGAATTTTCATTGTATTTATTTAATGTTAGTAAGTATCCTTTATCCTGCCATCTCATGATAGATCTAGTTTGTTTAAAAGTAAACTCGCAGCTGACTGTTCTGCATTTTTTTTAGATGTACCACTTGAATATGTAAATTTTATATTTTTAATTTTTACACCGACTTTGAAGTTAGGTTTATGTCTAGGTCCTGTATTAGATACAACTTTGTATTCTGGAAGAGATTTAAATTTTTTTAGAGAGAATTCTTGTAATTTAGTTTTGGCATCAATTATGGCTTCAATAGAAATCTTTAAATAATCTTTCCAAACCTTTAAAATAAATTCATTAGCAATTTTAAGACCTTTATCAAGATATATTGCTCCAATTATAGATTCACAAATATCAGAAATAATATTATTTTCAATTTTTAGTATTTTCTTTTTAGTATTTCCAACTAATACAAACTCATTAAGTTTTAATTTTATTCCTATTTCATAACATGTTTTTTTATTTACAAGATTTGAAAATTTTTTATCTAATATTCCGACTTTCTCATTAGGATACATTGATATTAATATATTTGATATTGTCAGTCCTAAAACTCTATCACCTAAAAATTCTAAAGTTTCATAATTTATTTTTGAATTATAACTTTTATGAGTTATTGCCTGGATTAATATATCTGCATCATTAAATTTTATATTTAAAATTTTTTGAAGTTCTTTAATTTTATGTTCCATTATTATATTTTTTTAAAAAACCTTTTAAATCTCATGATTTTATCCCATTGCCAAATTTTAAAAATACTTCCAATTTTTGCATCAGAAGAAAAAAATAATATTTGAGCTTTTCCCACAAGATTATCTTTATGTACATAACCTACTTCAGATAAGAAGCGACTATCTTTTGAACAATCTCTATTATCTCCTAAAAAAAAGAAGTGCTCATCAGGAACAATAAATTTATCAGAGTTTTTATAACTATAATCATTTCTATATGAGGCTGTGTAAATTTTTCCACCAGGTAATTTTTCTATAAATGTTGTAACTTTAATTTTTGAATTCCCACAGTATAAAATTTCATTTTTTGATTTAATAGTTTTTAGAATTTGATTTCCATTTAAATATAAATTACCATCAATAAATTGAATTATATCTCCGGGCAAACCTATCAATCTTTTTATATAATCTGTTCTATTGTCAGCTGGCGTTTTAAATACAACAATGTCACCTCTTTTGGGTAATTTGTACAAAATTCTTCCATCAAAAATTGCCGGACTAAAAGGAAATGAATGTTTGCTATACCCATATGAAAATTTTGTAACAAACAGTCTGTCGCCAACAAGTAAAGTTGATTCCATTGATGACGAAGGAATATAAAAAGGCTGTATAAGAATTGAACGAATAAAAATTGCTATTATTAGAGCATATAAAAGTGTCTTAATATTTTCTACTATAAATTTTTTAGTCATTTTTTTTATTAATTATTACATATGCTATTGAATGTTTTTTTTCATCAGATAAAGAAAGAAATATTTTATACTTGTTCAGTTTAAGTTTTTTTTTAAGAAATTTTTTAATGTTATTAGATATATTTATAAATGGCCTACCTTTTTTATCTTTCGTTATATCTATATCTTTAAAATTAATATTGTTTCTAAATCCTTCGCCTAAGGCCTTTACAAAAGCTTCTTTGGCTGCAAATCTTTTTGCAAAATAATTGGTCTTATTATTTAAATTTTTTGATTTATAAATTTCATTTTGAGTAAAAACTCTATTGACAAAGCCTTTAATTTTTAATGAATTTTTTATTCTCTTATTTTCTACAATATCAACGCCATTACCTATAATGTCCATTATTTTAATATTTTTTTAAATCTACTAATTGTTTTTTTTAGACCGAATATAATTGACTCACCAATTATAAAATGACCAATATTAAACTCTTCTATTTCTTTTACATTAGATAAAATCTTAGCAGTTTTATAATCAATGCCGTGTCCAACATGAACTTCTAAACCTAAAGATTTTGCAAGTTTTGCACAATTTTTGATTTTTTTAAGATGATTGGCAAATTTTTTATTTTTTTTAATTTGGTTAGAAATTTTTCCTGTATGAAGTTCTATACATTTAGCATTAAGTGATTTTGAAATAATTACATTAGAAATTGTTGGATTAATAAATAAACTAGTTCTAATTTTATATTTATTTAAAGTATTTATTGTTGATTTTAATTTATTTTTATACCTTTTTAAATTCAGTCCGCCTTCAGTGGTAACTTCATTTCTTTTTTCAGGTACAATACAAACAAAATCAGGCTTGTGTTTGATTGCTATCTTCAACATTTCAGAATTTGAAGCCATTTCTAAATTAAGAGGAATAGATTTTATTGATGAGATTAATTTTAAATCATTGTCATTAATATGTCTTCTATCTTCTCTTAAATGAATGGTTATAGAGTCCGCTCCATATTCAAGAGCTTTTTTAGCAGTTATATAAGGTTCTGGATGTTTCTCGCCTCTTGCTTTTCTAATTGTTGCCACGTGATCTATATTAACACCTAATCTAATGGTCATTTTAAAAACCTGCTACCAGGTTTTGTTATAGGTATATTTTTCAACTCAGTTGGTATATTTTTTTTATTAAAAGTTGGTACATTTAATTTAATTTGTGAAATAATTTTTTTATTTTTTATTTTTAAAGCAATTCTTGAAGATCTATCAATTAAACAAGCATATCCTAGTAGTTTGGCTTTAGATTTTTTTATCAATTTTTCACATTCTAAACTTGATTTTCCTGTTGTTATTACGTCTTCTACAATTAGAACTCTAGAATTTCTTTTAATTGAAAAACCTCTTCGCAATTTAAAATTTCCCTTTACTCTTTCGCAAAAAATTGTTTCTATCTTTAATAATCTTCCTATCTCGTAACCTATAACTATTCCACCTATTGCCGGAGATAATATTAGATCAATTTTATTAAAATTTTTTTGTATTTTTTTACTTAATGACAAATTAAATTTACTTGAAATATTGGGGAAACTTAATAATTTTGCACATTGAACATATTGAGGTGAGTGCAGACCAGAAGATAAAACGAAATGACCTTCTAGTAGGGCTTTAGTTTTTTTTAAAACCACCAAAGAGTCTTTTAAAGAAAGCATATTTTTTATTTTTATGTCTAATAATTTTGAAATTATATTCTTTTTGTTTTAGTTCACTAATTAATTTTGTAAAGTTTTTCAAATCATGAATAATCAGATTGAATCTAAAATTTATTGAATTTTTGGTTTTTTCAAGCATTTCTACACTAGAAATATTTACATTATTTGTACCAATCATTGTCGTTACATCACCTAATTTTCCAGGCTCATCAGGAAGCGAAATCCATAAAGTTGTATTGTATTTTTTTATCTTTGTAGGCTTTGTATTTTCTCTATATTGCCAATATCTTCTAATAGCAGCTCTAGCCTTTCCGGTTTTTGTGCTAGTTAACCAGTGTAAAGATGGAGAGACTTTTTTTGAAGTTATTATTTTTACAACATCTCCATTCATTAAAGTTGATTGTAAAGCACTTTCTTTTCCATTTATATCACATCCTATAGCTGTATCGCCAACCTGAGTATGAACAGCATAAGCAAAGTCTATTGGTGTTGCTTCTTTAGGAAGTTTAATTACAGAACCTTTTGGAGTAAAACAAAAAACATTTTCCTGGAACATTTGTAATTTAGTGTATTCATAATAGTCTTCAGGATTTTCATTTTTATCAATAATTTCAACTAGATCAGCCAACCAATCATATTCTTTCCAAGTTAGTGAGTTAAACTTTTCAGAAGATTTATAATTCCAATGTGAGGCTATACCTCTTTGGGCAAATTCATGCATTTGTTTTGTTCTTAGTTGAATTTCAATAGGTCTTTTATTAGGTCCTATAATTGCTGTGTGTATCGATTTGTATTTATTAATTTTAGGTGAAGAAATATAATCTTTAAATTTTCCGGGTATACAGTTCCACTTGCTGTGAAAAAAACCTAAAGTTTTGTAACAATTCTCAATATTTTTTAATATAATTCTAAAACCTATAATATCAGTAATTTGCTCTAATGATGTACGTTTCTTTTGAATTTTTCGCCAAATAGAAAAAGGCGTTTTTTCTCTACTGAAAATTTCAAAATCAATATTATTTTTTTTTAAAAGATTTTCAAATTCATTTAAAACTGAATTATAATTAATTAAATTATTATCTTTAATTTGATCCAATCTATTTTTAATTAATTTTCTGGCATCAGGGTTTAATATTTCAAAAGATAAATCTTCTAATTCATCACGAATTCTATTCATGCCCATTCTATCCGCTAGTGGTGAATAAATCTCCATAGTTTCTCTTGCTATTCTTTCTCTCTTTTGTTTTTCTTCAATAGATTTTAAAGTTCTCATGTTATGAAGTCTATCGGCCAATTTTACCAACAAGACTCTAATATCTCTTGATGTTGCTAGAATTAATTTTCTAAAATTTTCGGCTTTTGAATTATAAATAGCTTGATTTTCAAATTCTGAAATTTTTGTTACTCCTTCAACTAAATCAGCAACTTCTTTGCCAAATTCTTTTTTAATAGTTTTATAAGTTGCGTGTGTATCTTCGATTGTATCGTGTAATAGACCTGTAGCGATTGTAGCACTATCTAATTTTAAATCTGTGAGTATGTCGGCTACAGCTACAGGATGAATAAGATAAGGGTCGCCAGACATTCTTTTTTGATTTTGATGAGCCTTTAATGCAAAATCATAAGCTTTGGTTAACGTTTCTGGGTTAAGAAATTTATTATATGATTTTACTTTATCTATTAATTCGCTCGAATTTAACATTGAATGTATTATATCATTAAATTAACTAAATTTAATGCTTTTTAAATCATTACTGGGCAAAGATGAAAGTAATTTTACTATATTTTTTTTGATCTTTGGATGAAACCAATTTTGGTTTAACTCATATAAGGGTAATAAAACAAAGTTCCTTTTATGCATATTTATATGGGGAACTTCAATTTTTTGATGGTTAAATTTAGTAAATATACATTCGCCATTAAAATCAATTATGTCTATATCGCATATTCTTGGATAATTTTTTGGAACTTTTGATCTTCCAAGTGATTTTTCAATTAATTTAATTTGTTTAAATAATTCATGTAATAATAATTTTGTTTTCACTAATAAAACTGCATTTATAAATTCAGGAAATTTCGAATTAGGCCAAGATTTAGTGCAATAAAAACGAGAAATTTTAATAATGTTAACACCAATTTTAGACAAATTATATTTAGCACATTCAAGGTTTTTTATTTTTTTACCCAAGTTTGATCCTAGGGCTAAATAAGCATAATTAACTTGATTTCCTAAAATATCTTGCTTTTTCACGATTCCAATCTTTTGTTTTTTTTGAATGACGTTTATCATATTGTTTTTTACCTTTAGCAACAGCTATTTCTATTTTAGCCTTGCCTTTCTTAAAATACATTTTTGTTGGAATTAATGAAAAACCATCTTCGTTTATTTTGCCTACTAACTTATGAATTTCTTTTTTTTTAAATAATAATTTTCTCTCGGAATAAGGATTGTGATTTGAATAACTTGCTTGTTTGTATAATGGTATATGTGAATTAACTAAAAAAATTTCTCCATTTTTTTCAACTGCATAAGATTCAGCGATATTGATCTTTCCAGATCTAACAGATTTAATTTCAGATCCTCTTAAAACAATACCTGCTTCGATTATATCTTTAAAAAAATAATTAAAAGAAGCTTTTCTATTGATAGTAATAATTTTTAAACCACCGGTGGGTTTTTTATTCATTTAATAATTTTGCAGAAACAAGAGAATTTTTCACTTTCAATTTTGTTTCATCCATAATTTTAACTAATGGCAACCTTACAGCATCATCGCACAAACCAAGTAATTTTGCTGCATATTTAACTGGAGATGGATTACTTTCAATAAATAATGCCTTATGAACAGGTTGAAGTAAAGTATCAATTCTTTCAGCTTCTTTTATTATATTGTCACTATTAGACTTAGAGAATTTTTGCATATCTGAGCATAATTTAGGTGCAATATTTGCTGTAACTGAAATGATTCCTACACCGCCTCTTTTATTAAATTCAAATGCAAGTCCATCTTCACCAGTGAGCTGTATAAATTCAGGACCTAACTTTTTTATCGTTTGGTCAAGTCTATTCAAGTCACCAGTAGCATCTTTAACACCAGTAATATTTTTAAGTTCGAATAACCTTGCCATAGTGTCAACTGACATATCAATTACACATCTACCTGGAATATTATAAATTATAATAGGAAGATTTGTATTATCATTTATAGTTTTATAATGTTGATACAAACCTTCTTGGGTAGGCTTGTTATAATATGGGGTAACAATTAATACCCCATCAGCTCCAGCTTTTTCAGCATGTTTAGTTAATGAAACAGCCTCGTCTGTGGAATTAGAACCTGTGCCAGCTATAACGGGTATTCTTCCCTTAGCTTCATTAATACATAACTCAATTACTTTTTCATGTTCTTTATGTGATAAGGTTGGAGATTCTCCGGTCGTTCCTGCTGGCACGAGACCATTAGTGCCATTTTCTAGATGAAAATTAATAAGCTTTATATAAGTTTCTGCATCAAGTTTACTATCCTTGAAAGGTGTTACTAAAGCAACATTTGAACCTTTAAACATAAATATTTATAACATAAGTTGTCGTTTATTTAAAAAAAAATGCTACTTAAATCATTAAAATATATATTAGCATCAATATTCTTTCTATTAAGCTTTGGATTGGCTTTTTCTGATGATTTGATTATACCTAAAAAAAAACCAAATTTGCTATCAGGTGATAAAGTTAAAAAAATATCTAGTAATTTTATTCTTCCTAAAGAAAAACCAAGTAACAAAAAAAAAACCATTATTAAAAAAGAAGAAAAAATAATAAAAAAAAAAATAACGAAAATTGATGGTGTAATAATCCCTAAAAACAAGCCTTTAATCGTAAAAAAGGAAAGATTAAGAAAAATAACAAAATCTAAATACTATAGTGATAGAGATTTAAATTATGCAAAACAAGCAATTTCTTTTATGGAAAAAAGCAATTGGAAAGATGCAAAAAAAGTTGCAAAAAAGGCAAGAGCAAAATCAATTCATAATTTTATTGAATGGAAACATTTACTAACTTTAGGAAATAAAGCTACATTCACAGATTATAAACATTTTATAGAAAAATTTAATAATTTTCCTAGATTAGATAGAATTAAATATTTAGCCGAACATAAAATATCATTAAATAATCAATCTCCTAAAGAGATAGTTGGCTGGTTTAATAAAAATCAACCAAAGAGTGGTTTTGGTGAAATGATTTTAGGTGAAACTTTAATAAAACTTGGAAACAAGGAAAAAGGAGTAAATTTAATAAAAAAAGGATTTATCAGAGCAGATTTAAGCAGAAGTGATTTAAAATTATTTAGAAAAAAATTTAAAAAATATTTATCTACAGAAGATTACATTAAAAGAGCTGATTATTTGGCTTGGGAAAATAAATATTGGGATTTAAAACGTATGCTCAGATATTTGCCTAAAGATTATAAATATTTGTATACAGCTAGACAATTATTGATGAGTAAGTCTTATGGTGTTGATACTGCTATAAAAAGAGTACCTAAAAAGTTAAAAAAAAATCCTGGTCTAAATTATGATAGATTAAAATGGAGAAGGAAAAGAGGTAGAATTGATAGTTCTTTAGAAATTTTACTAAGTATAAAAAATAATAAAGAATATATGGTAAGACCTGATAAGTGGTGGGTTGAAAGATCAATTTTAGCTAGATCCTTAATATATAAAAAAAGATATGAAACCGCTTATAAACTTACAAGCCGTCACGGATTATTAGAAGGTTCTGAGTTTGCAGAAGCTGAATGGATGAGCGGTTGGATTGCTTTGAGTTTTCTTAATGATCCTTTGTTAGCAAAAAATCATTTTGCAAAATTTTACGCAAACGTTCAGTATCCAATTAGTTTATCTAGAGGTGCTTATTGGCTAGGAAGATCTTATGAAGAACTTAAAAACTATGGTGAATCAGAAAAGTGGTACCTGATAGGATCTGAATTTTTAACAACTTACTATGGTCAATTATCACATATGAAAGTTAAACCTAAAGAGAAATTTCAATTAAATGATTTAATAAAAATAGATAAAGATTATGCTGAAAATTTTTATAAAGATAAACTTGTTGCTACAGTTTATCTTTTGTATGATCTAAAAAAAAGCAAGTACACAAAACACATTTTGAGATATTTGGCCAACGACAATGTAATTAAAGGAAGTGAAATTTTAGCTGCTAAATTGGCTACGGATATATCTAGATTTGATTTTGCTATTCAAATTTCTAAAATTGCTTCGTATCAAAAAAGATTTCATAATAAATATAATTATCCAATAATAAGTACACCTTCAAAAATTGGTAAAAGAAAAATTCCAGAATCTTCTTTGATTCTTTCAATTATTAGACAAGAAAGTGAGTTTGATACAAGTGCCAACAGTAGAGTTGGAGCTCAAGGTTTAATGCAATTAATGCCTTACACGGCTAAAACTGTTTCAAAACAAGCTAAATTGAGTTATTCAAAATCCAAATTAACAAAAAGTCCTGAATACAATATTAATTTAGGTTCATATTATATTGCTGGATTAATTTTAGAATATGATGGGTCCTATCCTTTTGCTGTAGCAGCTTATAATGCTGGACCGAAAAGAGTAAAGTCTTGGAAAAAAATAAATAAAAATCCTCAAAAAGGTCAAATAAATTACGTTGATTGGATTGAGCTTATTAAATTTAAAGAAACAAGAAACTATGTTCAGAGAGTATTGGAAAACTATAATGTGTATAGATACATTTTGTCACAAAAACCAATATATCTTAATAACTTCTTTAAAGATAAAGTTTTATACTAATGGCGGAGAGTGTGGGATTCGAACCCACGGTACATCTTTCGACGCACGACAAGTTAGCAACCTGCTGGTTTAAACCAAACTCACCCAACTCTCCTTCTATGTTTGTAGTGTGTAACTTGAAATCATTGAATATTCAATATTAATCAAGTAATTTCATGCAAATATGAAAAACAAATATTCTATATTTTCACTAATAAAAAATGCTTTTAGCTATCACGAAAATTGGAAAAGAGCTTGGAGAGATCCTGAGCCTAAAAAAGAATATGATGCAGTAATTATTGGTGGTGGTGGTCATGGTTTAGCAACAGCTTATTACATGGCTAAAAAACATAATATGAAAAATATAGCTGTTGTTGAAAAAAGCTGGATTGGTGGAGGTAATACTGGAAGAAACACTACTATAATTAGATCTAACTATCTTTGGGATGCTAGCGCAGGATTATATGATCACGCTTTAAAAATTTGGGAAGGTCTGTCTCAAGAGCTTAATTACAATGTAATGTTTAGTCAAAGAGGTGTAATGAATTTAGCTCATAATCTTCAAGATGTAAGAGATTTAAAAAGAAGAACTCACGCAAATAGACTAAATGAAATTGATTCAGTTTGGTTAAATACTGAAGAAGTAAAAAATTTTTGCCCTATAATAAATACATCTCCCGATATTAGATATCCTGTTTTAGGTGGTACTCTACAAAGAAGAGCTGGTACAGCTCGTCATGATGCTGTTGCTTGGGGTTATGCTAGAGGAGCTGATAGCATGGGTGTTGATATAATTCAAAATTGTGAAGTTAAAGGAATAAAAAGAAGTGGTGATGCAGTCGAAGGTATTGAAACAACTAAAGGATTGATAAAAACAAAAAAAATTGGTGTTGTTGCCGCAGGTCATTCAAGTGTTATTGCTAATATGGTTGATTTAAAATTACCTCTTGAGAGCAAACCTTTACAGGCACTCGTTTCAGAACCAGTAAAACCAATTATAGATACTGTAGTTATGTCAAATGCTGTTCATGCATATATAAGTCAATCAGATAAAGGAGAACTAGTTATAGGCGCCGGCACAGATGCTTATGTTTCTTATACACAAAGAGGAAGTCATGATGTTATTGAAGGAACGCTAAAAGCTATATTAGAGCTCTACCCTATCTTTAGCAGAATGAAAATGCTAAGACAATGGGGAGGAATTGTAGATATTTGCCCTGATGCTAGTCCAATAATTAGCAAAACTCATATTAAAGGATTGTATTTTAATTGTGGATGGGGAACTGGTGGATTTAAAGCAACACCAGGATCTGGTGATTTATTTGCTCATACTATAGCCAATGATGAACCACATAAATTAAATGCAGATTATAATATTAACAGATTTGTAAATGGCAACCTTGTTGATGAACACGGGGCAGCTGCAGTAGCTCACTAATGTTTTTAATTAACTGTCCATATTGTGGTGAAAGAGACCAAAGTGAATTTTCCGCAGGAGGAGAAGCTCACATTGTAAGACCTAAACAACCAAACGAATTAAACGATGATCAATGGGCAGATTTTTTATTTATGAGAAAAAATATTAAAGGAGTTCAATTTGAAAGATGGAACCATGCTCATGGATGTAGAAAATGGTTTAATATGGTTAGAGATACTTCTAACGATAAAATTGAAGCCGTCTATAAAATGGGCGAAAAACCTCCTGTAAAATAAATATGTCTAAAGATTTAAGAATAAATAATAAAAATTTTGTAGATCAAAATAATAGAATATCATTTAAATTTAATGATCAAAGTTTATATGGGTATAAGGGTGATACTCTAGCATCAGCTTTATTAGCAAATAATATTCATCTTATAGGTAGAAGCTTCAAATATCATAGACCAAGAGGAATAATGACTTGTGGTTCTGAAGAACCTAATGCCATTGTTCAAGTTGGAAATGATACATCTATGACCGAACCTAATGCTAGAGCAACAGAAATAGAATTGTACGAAGGATTAGAAGCTTCGAGTCAAAACTGCTGGCCGAGTGTTAATTTTGATATTGGAGCAATAAATAACTTTTTCTCTCCATTTATTCCTGCAGCCTTCTACTATAAAACATTCATGTGGCCTGCTAGCTTTTGGGATAAATATGAATACTTTATAAGAAAATCTGCAGGATTAGGCAAATCGCCTACTGAACCTGATAAAGATATTTATGATCATAAATATTTGCACTGTGATGTTTTAGTTATTGGTGGAGGGATATCTGGAATAATTGCCGCTAAAACAGCTGCTAAGAAAAACTTAAATACAGTTCTATTAGATGATAAAAATGCCCTAGGCGGAACTACTCTTTTTCAAAATAATGAATGTTTTAAAATAAATAACTCAAATTCAAATGAATGGTTAAGAAAAGAAATTGAAAATTTAAATTCTTTTGAAAATTTAACTGTAAAAACTAGAACAACATTGGCAGCATATCATAGTTACAATTATCTTTTAGCTAGAGAAAACTTAACTGACCACTTAATTTTAAATGAAAAAAAAGACAAAATTCGTCAAAGACTTTGGAAAATTAGAGCAAAAAAAGTAATTATAGCCACAGGATCTATGGAAAGGCCATTAATTTTTAATAATAATGATAGACCGGGGATTATTCTTTCATCTTCTATTAAAAAATACTTAGATTATTATGGTGTCAAATGTGGTCAAAAAATATCATTATTTACAAACAATGACACTGCTTATGAAACAGCTATCTCTTTAAATAGTAGCGGTGCTACAATTAATTCAGTAATTGATATAAGAAATAAATCCAATTCATCAATAGTCAAACAGGCTGAAAAATTAGGTATAAAAATTCATTGGAATCATACAGTTGTTAATACTAATGGTTATAAAAGAATTAATTCAGTTGAATTAATGAAACTATCTGAAGATGCTACTAGAGTAGAGGGAAATAAAATAAAAGAAGAATGCGATTGCTTAGGTATTTCTGGAGGCTGGACTCCAAGAGTACATTTATTCACACAATCAGGCGGTAAGCTGAAATTTAGAGATAAAGATAATGTTTTCATAACTGATAAATCTCCTTCTGAACAAATAAGCATAGGTTCATGCAATGGTGATTTTGATTTGGATGATGTTGTTAATAATTCAAATAATCTAGTTAAAGAATTTTTAAATATAAATAAATCAGACTATGAAAATTTAGAAATAAATTGTTCTAAAGAAGTAGATAAAAAAAATATTTGGCTACTACCTTCGGACAAACCTTTGGGTAAAACTAAACCATTCTTAGATTTTCAAAACGATTCAACTGCAAAAGATGTAAAATTAGCTTTAAGAGAAGGTTTCAAATCAATTGAACACGTAAAAAGATATACAACAACTGGTATGGGTACCGATCAAGGAAAACTTTCAAATATGCATGCTCTTGGAATTATTGCTGAAACTACTGGGATTAAAATGAATGAATTAGGAACAACTACATTTAGACCTCCTTATACTCCATTAACTTTTGGAGCAATTGTTGGAAGAAATGTTGGAGAATTTTTTGATATCACAAGAAAAACTCCTATGCACAATTGGCATGTTGAACATAAAGCTGAATTTGAAAATGTAGGTCAATGGAAGAGAGCTTGGTATTATCCACAAGAAGGTGAAAATATGGATAAAGCTGTTCAAAGAGAAAGTAGAGCAGCAAGAGAAAGTGCTGGTATTTTAGATGCTTCAACACTTGGTAAAATAGATATTCAAGGGACTGATGCTTCAGAATTTTTAAACAGAGTTTACACAAATGCATGGTCAAAATTAGAGGTTGGTAAATGTAGATATGGTCTTATGCTAAATGAAGATGGAATGGTTTATGACGATGGTGTTACTACAAGATTAGATGAAAATCATTACATAATGACTACGACTACTGGGGGTGCAGCTAATGTTCTTTCTAAATTAGAAGATTATTTACAAACAGAATGGCCAGAACTAGATGTTTATTTAACTTCAGTTACCGATCATTATGCAACAGTAAGTATTTGCGGACCTAATTCAAAAAAAATTATTGCAAAAGTAATTCCTGATTTAAAATTATCAGATAAAGAATTCCCTCATATGTCTTTTAAACACGCAGTAATTGATGATGTCAAATGTAGAGTTATGAAAATTAGTTTTACAGGCGAACATAGTTATGAAATTAATATTCGATCTTCATATGGAAAATCTGTTTGGGAAAAATGTTATGAAGTAGGCAAAGAGTTTAACATTACACCTTATGGAACTGAAACTATGCACTTACTTAGAGCGGAAAAAGGATTTATTATAGCTGGCCAAGATACAGATGGAACTATTACGCCAGTTGACTTACAGATGGATTGGATAATTAGTAAAAAGAAATATGATTTTATTGGTAAGAGATCTTTGTACAGAAGTGATACAATCAGAGAAAACAGAAAACAATTAGTTGGTTTATTAACGGATGATCCTAAAGAAGTTTTAGAAGAAGGAGCACAAATAGTTTCCGAAACTAATAAAAAGCCAATTGAAATGCTTGGACATGTAACTTCTAGTTATTTTAGTCCAAATTTAAATAAATCAATTGCATTAGCTGTGATAAAAAATGGCAAAAAATTAAAAGGCCAAAAAATGTTTGTGCCTATGAGTAATAAAACAATTGGCGTAACTATCTCCGATACTGTTTTTTTAGATAAAGAAAATAAGAAGCTATATGCTTAATTATAATTCACCAATTAACGATACAAAAGAATACAACAAACTTAAAATTTCAGAAATTGAATCAACATTTAAACTAAATTTAAGAGGTAAAAAAAGAGAATTTATATCAAATATTGGACAGGTTCTTTCAATTATGCCTCCTGTTGAAGCAAATACTTCATCTCTAAATGAAGATTTAAATCTACTTTGGTTGAGTCCTGATGAATGGTTGCTTTATTCAAATGACATAATAAAATCGAATGATTATGATAAACTAGAAAGTGAACTAGTTAATTCTATATCAAAACTTAATTATGGTTCTGTAACCAATGTAACTGATCATTGGGTTATGATTAACTTAAAAGGTGATAATGTATATGAATTACTTGCTGGCTCTTGTCCGTTTAATTTTACTAGTTTTAAATCTAACAAAAGGTCAGTAGTGCAAACAATTGTGAATCATATAGATGTAATTATCCATAACAAAAATAATAATGATTTAAACTTATTTGTTAGAAGATCTTTTTCAAATCATCTATGGTCATGGCTTAACGACAGCTCTAGATTTATCTAATTGATTTCTTAAATAATATAGGACTATAGATAAATATATCAATGAGTAAGTCCAATTAAATATTACCCATAACCAAAAGAAAGTATTAAAGTCAGCGCTATAATATTTTGCCAAATAAAAAACTAAAATAGGTATAAGTAAATTTCTAAAAACATTGGAAATCATTGCATTTTCAGATTTTTTTAATGACATAAAAAATCCATTTGAAATAAAAAATAATGGATAAGCTGGCAATACAATTGCAGAAATTCTTAAATATCTTTTTCCATAATCTATTACTTCAGGATTATTTGAGAACATACTAGTCACAACATCTGCTAGAACAAATACTAATATTGCAGCAAAAAACATTATAGAAAGTGCATATTTAATTGCTGTAAAGAAAGTCAATCTTATTCTATCAAAATTCATAGCACCATAATTTTGAGCAATAATAGAAATAATGGCTGTGTTTATTCCCAAAACTGGTAGAAATAAAATTTGTTCAAATCTGGATGCAGCACCATAACCTGCAGTAGCATATTCACCTTCTTGGCCAACATAAATAAAAATAATTGCACTTGCGAATGAATATGCACAAATAGATACAATTATTGGCATCGATTGAAAAAAAATATTTTTAAAATATATTAATTTAAGTAAAAAATATTCTTTATTTATTTTTCTAACTCTATTATTTTCTAAAACCTTTTTTAAAATAATTATAAAAGATAATAATTGAGATATAATTGTCGCTACACCAATACCTTTTACACCCATCGCAGGAATAAATAGAAATCCAAATATTAATATAGGATTTAAAATTATATTTAATAAAAAAGATAAGATCAAAACATTTCTATATGTTTTTGTATCTCCTTCTGCATGTAATAAAGAGTTTAATGAAACTACTGAAATGAAAAATATAGATCCATAAAATATAATGTCTGTATATTGAAGACCTAGATTAGTAACTTCATTTGAAGAACCCATAATTTGGAATATTTTTTCTGAATAATTTAATCCAAATAAAGAAATAATTATTGAAATAACAATCCCAAAAAAAATAATATGTGTAAAATAATTTAAAGCTTTATTTTCATCTCTTTCGCCAATACTATTTCCAATCAAAGAAGTTCCTGCTACAGTTACACCAATCGATGCAGCTATAATTATAAAATAAATAGGAAAAGATTTGCTTAAAGCTGATAGAGCTTCTGGAGATATTCTGCCGGCATAAAATGTATCAACAATATTATAAAGTGTTTGAAAAAGAGTTCCAATACTTGCTGGAATAGCAAGTTTTCTAACTAATTGTGGTATATTGTCTTTTAATAAATTCATTTTTAAATATTGAAATTAATATTCTTTTTGAAAAATATGCTTTTTACCGGTTTTTTTTGCAATTAAAATTTGTTTTTGCCTCATTCTAAATCTTTCTCTTTGTGAGCTAGTTAAATTATCATGGCATCTTGGACAAGAAACACCTTTTTCGTATTTATTTGATTTTTTGTCCTTTCTAGATATAGGTTTTCTACATCCACTACACATTGAATAGGTTCCAACAATTAAATTATGTTTGAGAGAGATCCTATTATCAAAAACAAAACATTCACCTTTCCATAATGATTTATTTTTTTTTACTTTGTCTAAATAGTTAATAATACCGCCTTTTAATTGAAATATTTTTTTAAAACCTTTTTTTTCTAAGTATATAGATGCTTTTTCACATCTTATGCCTCCAGTACAAAACATGGCAATTGGAGTTTTTTTGTTTATTTTTTTCAAATATTTTGGAAATTCTATAAAATTATTGATATTAGGATTAATTGCATTTTTGAAAGTACCAACATTATATTCAAATGGTTTTCTCGCATCGATAACAAGATTATTTTTATTTGAAATAATGCTGTTCCATTTTTTTGGTTCTACGTGACCTCTTGTTCTTCTTTTTGAAACTTTAATTCCCATTGGAACGACTTCATTTTTTATTTTAACTTTTGATCTTCGAAACGGTTGAAATTTACTTATTGATAAACTTTTACTATCGTAATTTTTAAAATTAAATATTTTCTTAATTTCTTCTATTGCAAAATTTAAATTTATTTTTTTACTGGCTATCGTGCCATTAATTCCCTCTTTTGAAATTATTATTAACCCTTTAATTTTGTTTTTTATAAAAAAGCTTTTTAAAATTTCCTTTTTGTTATTAATCTGTATAATTTTTTTGAACTTATATAGACCTGAAATATAATACATTATAATTTTCTACAGATAGTAACACCATCACCTATTGGCAAAATAGTTTTTTCAATTCTTTTATCATTTTTAATATATGTGTTAAAATCCTTAATTATATTTGTCATCCTATCATTTTTATTATTATTAATTACTTCTCCTTTCCACAACACATTATCTATTAAAATTAATCCATTGTTTGATAATAATTCAAAAGATAAATCATAATATTTTATATAATTCTCTTTATCGGCATCAATGAATATTAAATCAAAAGATTTTTTTTCATTTATTAAATTATTTAAATTTTCAATAGCGGACCCAATAATTAAATTAATTTTATTATTTACTTTTGCCTTTTTAAAAAAAATATTAGCGGTTTCTGATGTTTCTTTATTTTTGTCTAAGCAAGTAATAAATCCTTCGCCTTTCATTGCTAGGGCCATTGATAAAGCGCTATAGCCCGTAAAAGTTCCAATTTCTAATATTTGCTGTACGTTATTAATTTTTATTAGTAACTGCATAAAATATGCTTGTGTAACTGAGATTTGCAGCTTTTTTATTTCTCCTAATTTATTGTTGTATTCTATTATTTCTTTTTGAACGGGATGCAGGTCGTACGAATTATTAGAAATATACTTTTCTAAAGTTTCATTTATTTTAATGTTTTTTGTCACTTAGACAATTTATCTTTTAGTATTTCATTTACTAATTTTGGGTTAGCTTTTCCTTCAGAGACTTTCATTACTTGACCAACAAAAAAACCAAAAAGTTTATCTTTTCCTGATTTATATTCATTTACTTTATCTTGATTATTTTTGATTATATTATCAATTAATTTTTCAAGTTGTTTTGGATCGCTTTCTTGTTTCAATCCTTTTTCATTAACAATTGCATCTGCGTCTTTGTCGGATTCAATCATTAATTCAAATACTGTTTTTGCTATTTTTCCAGAAATTGTTCCATTTTTTATTAGATTTATTAGTTTTGATAAATTTTTTGAACTTATCGGACTTTTAGATATTTCAAGGTTTTTTTCATTCAATAAAGCAAATAATTCACCTGTTATCCAGTTTGTTGCCAATTTAATATCTGAATCTTTAATTACTTCTTCAAAGAATTTAGAAGTTTCTATGTCAGATACAAGAATTGTTGCTTCATAAGGAGTTAAATTAAATTTCTCGATAAATCTTTTTTTCTTCTCATCAGGAAGCTCTGGTATTTCTTTTTTAATTGTATCTATTAAATCATTTGAAACTTCTAATGGTAATAAATCTGGATCAGGAAAATATCTATAATCATGAGCATCTTCCTTTGATCTCATTGATCTTGTTTCATTTTTTTTAGTATCAAATAATCTTGTTTCTTGATCTACAATTTTGTCATCTTCTAGCAAATCAACTTGTCTATTTGCTTCATAAATTATTGCCATTTGCATAAATTTTATAGAATTTACATTTTTTATTTCACATCTGGTTCCTAATTTTTCTTCACCTTTCTTTTTAACTGAAACATTTACATCGGCTCTTAAAGATCCTTCTTGCATATTGCCATCACATGTACCTAGATATCTCATAATAGATCTTAGTTTTTTTATATAAACGTTTACTTCATCTGGTGAGCTTAAATCTGGTTTACTAACTATTTCCATTAATGCAACTCCAGATCTGTTTAAGTCTACCATTGTGCTATCAGGATCAATATCATGAATGCTTTTTCCTGCATCTTGTTCTAAATGTAGTCTCTCTATTCCGATTTCTTTTTGTCCATATGGCATATCAAGTATAATCTTTCCCTCGCCTACTATAGGATACTTGTACTGAGAAATTTGATATCCTTGTGGAAGATCAGCATAGAAATAATTCTTTCTATCAAAAACAGATTTATTATTTATTTTTGCTTTTAATCCTATTCCTGTTTTTATTGCTTGTTTAATGCAAAATTCATTAATCACTGGTAACATTCCAGGAAAAGCAGCATCAACAAGACTAACTTGAGTATTTGGTTCTGCGCCAAACTTGGTTGATGATGATGAAAATAATTTTGAATTAGATGTAACTTGAGCATGAACTTCTAATCCTATTATAACTTCGTAATTATTATTATTTCTTGAAATTAAAAATTCTTGCTTATCTTTACTCATTCAATCCACCAATCGGTAATTATATTTTTAAAATTTATTTTTTCTTCCATAGAATAAGCTATATTAAGAATGGTCTGCTCATCAAAGGGTTTTCCAATTATTTGTAACCCTAATGGATAACCTTTCTTATCAACTCCAGCCGGTATAGAAATTCCTGGTAAGCCAGCCAAATTAACTGGAACTGTAAAAATATCATTTAAATACATTGATATTGGATCATTTGTTTTTTCTCCAATTTTAAATGCAGAACTTGGAGTTGATGGAGTTAAAATAGCATCTACTTTTCCATAAGCTTCATCAAAATCTTTTTTGATAAGTCTTCTGACCTTTTGTGCTTTAAGATAGTAAGCATCATAGTATCCCGATGACAAAACGTAGGTTCCTATCATTATTCTTCTTTTAACTTCATTACCAAATCCTTCAGATCTTGTTTTTTCATACATTTCGGTTAGATTTGAGCCTTTGGTCCTATATCCATATTTTACACCATCATATCTGGCTAAATTTGACGAAGCTTCAGCAGGAGCTACTATGTAATAAGCAGGTAAAGCATAATTAGTATGTGGAAGCGATATATCTATAACTTCAGCTCCACATTGTTTGACATAATCTATGCCCTTTTTCCATAAATCTTCAATTTCATTTGGCATGTTTTCAACTCTATATTCTTTAGGAATACCAATTTTTTTTCCTTTAATATTATTTGTTAGTTCTTCAGAATATTTGTTTCTTTTAAAATCTATAGAAGTTGAATCTTTTGAGTCATAAGAAGATATGACTTCTAATAATAAAGAACTATCTTTAACATTTTTGCTCATTGGTCCTGCCTGATCTAAAGATGATGCAAATGCTACAATACCGTATCTTGAACAACTTCCATAAGTTGGTTTAAGTCCTACCGTACCAGTAAAAGATGCTGGTTGACGAATAGATCCACCTGTATCAGTACCTATAGTTACTGGTGTTAAATTTGCAGCTAAAGATGAAGAAGATCCTCCAGATGATCCTCCAGGAACTAAATCTTTACCTATTGGATTTTTAACATTACCAAAATAACTTGTTTCGTTTGAAGAACCCATAGCAAACTCATCACAATTTAATTTACCGAGCAAAATTCCGCCTTGATCCCATATATTTTGTGTAACTGTGGATTCATATGTTGGTATGAAATTATTTAAAATTTTACTTCCGGCTGTTGTTTTTATACCATTAGTACAAAATAAATCCTTAACAGCTATTGGTATTCCTGGTAATTTTAAATCAAAATTTGGATTTTCATCAAACTTTTTTGCTTTTTCTATAGCAGATGCAAAATCTTCAGTAATATAAGTATTTAATTTTTTTGATTTTTCAGATCTATCAATAAATGCTTTTGTTATTTCTGATGATGATATTTTTTTTTCTTTAATATTTTTAACTAATTCAGTTAATTTTAATGATGTTAATTCTGACATTATTCTATAACCTTTGGTACAACAAAATAATCTTGATTTTCTGCTGGAGAATTTTTTAAAATTTTTTCTCTAATATTATCATTTTTAATTTCATCAGTTCTAAATTTTAAAGTGGTTTCTGCTATAGAAGTTAATGGCTCAACATCATCAGTTTTTAATTCGTTTAATTTTTCAATAAATTCAAAAATTGAGCTCAAATCACTTGCTAATTTTTGTGCTTTTTCATCTTCTAAAGATATTCTAGATAGTTTTGATATATGCTTTATTGTTTTAAGATCTATTATCATGTGATAAAAAATATGTCGCAAACTATCACTTAAGCTAAAGATATACAATATGATCACAATTGAGGAATTTAAAAAAAAACACTCTTATAAAATAAGGTTAATTGGCTTAGATCTAGGATCAAAAAAAATAGGAATTTCTATATGTGATGAAAATCAATCTATAGCGACTCCATTTAGAATAATAAGTAAAACAAATATTAATGATCTGGTAAATCAGTTAAAAGAGATAATTAATGAAAATAATATCAAAGGAATAATCATAGGAAATCCAATAAATATGGATGGTTCTTTAGGCAAATCTTCACAATCTGTTAAAGATATAAGTAATAATATTGCTAAATTAATTGACTTACCAATTTGTCTTTGGGATGAACGTCTTTCTACAGTTGGCGCTTTCAATATTTCAAGTCAATTGGATGTAAATGTAACAAAAAGAGAAAAAGATATAGATAAAAATGCAGCAGCATTCATTTTACAAGGTGCTATTGATTATTTAAATAATTAGCTTGCAATAGAAATACTTTATAGCTATAGAGTTGGTTTTAATGGCAATTAAATCAAACAAGGCTATTAAAATCTCTCAAAAACATTTGTTAGGTATTCAAGATTTATCAATTAATGATGTTAATATTATATTAGATGAATCTAGTAAATTTATTGAATTAAACAGAAGCAAAAATAAGAAACTAGATACATTAAAAGGAAAAACTCAAATTAATCTATTCTTTGAACCTTCAACAAGAACTCAAAGTTCTTTTGATTTAGCGGGTAAAAGATTGGGTGCAGATGTAATGTCAATGAATATAACAAATTCAGCTATAAAAAAAGGAGAGACTCTTATTGATACGGCTATGACTTTAAATGCAATGCATCCTGATATCATTGTAATAAGACATCAGGACTCTGGAGCGTGCAATTTATTATCTCAAAAAGTAAATTGCGCTGTTCTTAATGCTGGTGATGGACGAAGAGAACACCCTACTCAAGCTTTATTAGATGCATTAACTATTATAAATAGAAAAAATAAAATTGAAGGATTAAGAATTGCTATTTGTGGTGACATACTTCATTCTCGTGTTGCAAGATCTAATATTTATCTTCTAAATATGCTTGGTGCTGAAGTAAATATAGTAGCTCCTTCAAATCTTATGCCAAAGGATATTGAAAGATTAGGTGTTAATATTTTTTCTGATATGAAAAAAGGAGTTAAAGATTGTGATATTGTAATGATGTTAAGATTACAAAATGAACGAATGACAAGTTCTTTTCTATCTTCAAATAGAGAATATTATGAATACTACGGTTTGTCTCCTGATAAGTTAAATTATGCTAAGGATGATGCTTTAATAATGCATCCTGGACCAATGAACAGAGGAATTGAAATAGATACTAAATTAGCTGACGATATTAACAAAAGTGTAATCAAAGAACAAGTTGAACTAGGTGTGGCTGTGAGAATGGCTTGTTTAAAAATTTTTTGCAAGTAAATGAAAAAAAAATATTTCATAAACGGAAATATAATAGATCCTCACAATTCTTTAAATGAAGAAGGAGGTTTAATAATTGGTGAAGATGGTAAAATTGAAGGAATAGGCAAAAAAGTAAACACAAAAAATATACCTTCTCGTGAAAAATTTATTGATCTTAAAGGCAAATATATATTTCCAGGAATAGTAGACATGCGTGTATTTGTGGGTGAGCCTGGTTATGAATATAAAGAAAATTTCAGAACTTTAAGTGAAGCTGCTCTTTCTGGAGGTGTTACTTCTGTCGTTACAATGCCAAATACAAATCCTGTTATTGACAACGTTTCAATCGTTGATTTTCTTAAGAGACGTGGAAGAGATAAATCTAAGATAAATATATACCCATCGGCATCATTAACTGTGAATGCTGAAGGAACAAATATGACTGAATTTGGTTTACTTCAAAATAAAGGAATTATTGCTTTTACTGATGGTACTAAAACTATTCAAAATACTAGGATTATGTCTAGAATTATGAATTCTGCTAGAGATTTAAATTCATTAATATTACAGCATGCTGAAGATTATGAGCTTTCACAAAATGGAATGATTAATGATGGGATAATAGCAACAAAGTTAGGCTTGCAAGGAATTCCTGAATTGGCAGAAATAATAATTATAGAAAGGGACCTTGCTTTATTAGAAAGTATTAAATGCAGATATCATATATCTCAATTATCTTCGGCAAAATCAGTTGAAATAATAAGAAATAGAAAAGAAAAAATCAAATTTTCATGTGGTGTGTCTATAAACAATTTATCATTGAATGAAAATGACATAGGGGATTTTCGAACATTTTTAAAATTATCTCCTCCTTTAAGAACTGAAGAAGATAGGATAGCTTTAGTCAAAGGTTTATCAGATGAAACTATAGATGTTATAGTATCAGATCATAAACCTGAAGATGAAGAACAAAAAAGGTTAACTTTTGCACAAGCTGGAACTGGAGCTTCTGGTATAGAAACTTTATTATCTTTAAGTCTAGAACATTATCACAATGGATCAGTAAAGTTAGAAACTATAATTAGAGCTCTGACTTCTAATCCTGCAAAAATTCTAAAAATTAATAAAGGAAACCTAAGTGTTGGAAATGACGCAGATTTTTGCATAGTAGATTTAAATAAACCTTGGATTGTAAAACAAGAAAATTTGTACTCTAAATCAAAAAATACATCTATAGAGAGCAAGAAGCTACAAGGAAAAGTAATGAATACATTTGTAAAAGGTGATGAATTATTTAACTTATAATGATGGATTATTTAATCATTGTCATAATCTCTTATTCACTTGGATCTATTCCTTTTGGTTTAATATTAACAAAATTATTTTTAAAAAAAGATATTAGAGATATTGGTTCGGGAAATATTGGAGCAACTAACGTTTTAAGATCTGGAAATAAGATAGTTGGTTATTCAACTTTATTACTAGATATATTAAAAGCAATTTTACCTGTAATATATGTAAAATTTAATTATCCAGATTTTATTTATATATCATCATTATGTGTTTTTTTGGGTCATGTTTTTCCTATTTGGTTAAGATTCAATGGAGGAAAAGGTGTAGCAACATATGTTGGAATTCTCTTTAGTATAAACTTAATTTATGGATTAGTTTTTGGACTTACTTGGATAATAATTTTCTTATTTTCAAAATATTCTTCTTTATCTTCATTATTAGGAAGTCTTTCTATACCAGTATATTTATTTATTGTTAAAGGCGATCAAATAATATTTTTTATAATTATGTTTGTTTTAATATTTTATACACATAGAGAAAACATTAAACGACTGAAAAACAAAGAAGAAAGTAAGACAAAAATTTATTAATTTGACACTGAAGGTCTTTTGAGTAATTTGTTGATTTATGAATCTTGTCATAGTCGAAAGTCCAGCAAAAGCTAAAACTATAAATAAATATTTAGGTTCTGATTATACTGTTTTAGCAAGTTACGGACATATTAGAGATCTGCCTTCTAAAAATGGTTCTGTAGATACAGAAAATAAATTTAAAATGATCTGGGAAGTTGACAGTTTTTCTAAAAAATACCTAAAAGAAATTACTGATACAGCAAAAATTTCAAAAAAAATAATTCTAGCAACGGACCCTGATAGAGAAGGTGAAGCTATTGCTTGGCATGTTAAAGAGTATTTAAGTGAAAAAAAACTCCTTAAAGATAAAAAAATTGAAAGAGTTGTCTTTAATGAAATAACTAAAAAGGCAGTTATAAATGGAATTGAAAATCCTAGAAAAATAGAACCTCACCTTGTCGACGCGTATATGGCTAGAAGAGCTCTTGATTATTTGGTTGGCTTTAATATTTCACCAATTTTATGGACAAAACTACCTGGTTCTAAATCTGCAGGTAGAGTTCAATCAGTAGCTTTAAGATTATTAACTGAAAGAGATCATGAAATTGAAGTTTTTATTCCAGAAGAATTTTGGACATTAAATGTAGTTTTTAAAACAAAAGAAAATTCTTTAATTAATTCAAATATAAATCAGTTAGATGGTAAAAAAATTGAAAAATTTACATTTAAAAATAAAGAAGATGTAAATAGAGCTATAGAAAATATTATAAAAAATAAATATAAAATTTCAAATATTAGTTCGAAAGTATATACTAGAAATCCATCAGGACCATTTACAACATCTACATTACAACAAACTTCTTCAAGTAAATTAGGTTTTGGAGCTTCAAGAACAATGCAAATTGCACAAAGATTATATCAAGGTATAGATATAGAAGGTGATACAATCGGTTTGATTACTTATATGAGAACAGACGGCACAAATATTTCAAAAGATGCTATTGAAAGTTTTAGGAATTATATTTCTAATAATTATGGAGAAAAATATTTGCCTAATGGTCCAATAAATTATTCAGGGAAAAAAGCTAAAAATGCTCAGGAAGCTCATGAAGCAATAAGACCTACTGAAATCGAAAGAAATCCTGAAAGTCTAAAAAAATATTTAAGCACTGATCAATATAAGTTATATGATTTAATATGGTCAAGATCGCTTTCTTCGCAAATGGAATCTGCTAAGTTTGATAGAAAAACTATAAGTATAATATCTGAAGATGGTAATAATATCTTTAAAACAAGTGGTTCAGTTATAAAATTTGATGGTTATTTAAAATTATCAAAAATAGATGAGGAAAATGAAGATGAAGAAATATTGCCAGATGTTAAAAAAGAAAATGTTGATATTGGTGAATTTATTGATGAACAACATTTTACACAACCACCTCCAAGATATTCAGAAGCAAGTTTAGTAAAAAAACTTGAAGAACTTGGCATTGGAAGACCTTCTACTTATGCTAGTATAATTTCTGTTATTTCTAATAGAGGTTATGCAGATATTAATAATAAAAGATTTTTTCCAACAGATAGAGGAAAATTATTGTCTGCATTTTTAGAAAAATTATTTACAAAATATGTGGACTATGATTTTACCGCTAAATTAGAAGATCAATTAGATGATATCTCTTCTGGAAAAGAAGATTGGATAAAAGTTTTAGAGAATTTTTGGATTGATTTTTTTTCTAATGTAACATCAGTTAAAGAAAAAAGAACTAGAGAAGTTCTTGATTTATTAAATGAAAGTCTTGGATCTTTAATTTTCGAAGTAGATAATGAAGGTAAAGTTAACAGAAAATGTAAACTTTGCAATAACGGAGAATTAAGTTTAAAAAATAGTTTTCGTGGAGGAGCTTTTATAGGATGTTCAAATTATCCTGAATGTAAATTTACACGTCCACTTTCTAAAGCAAAAACAGCTCAACAATTGAATCTAGCTGAACCTAAATTAATAGGTAAGAGTGTTAATGAAGAAGATATTTACTTAAAAAATGGCAGATTTGGTCCATACCTGCAATATGAATCTAAAAATATAATTATTGAAAAAAATTCAAAGAAAAAAAAGAAAAGTCAAAAGAAGAATGAAAATATTAAAAATGTATCTATACCAAAAGGATTGGAAATAGATTCTATTGACTTAAGCAAGGCTCAATTCTTATGTTCTTTACCTATTAACTTAGGAAAAAATCCTGATAACGATAATGATATAACTTTGAATGTTGGAAGATTTGGTCCTTATTTAAAATGTGAAAATAAATCTGCTAGAATTGAAAATGTTGAAGAAATATTTTCAATAGGTTTAAACAGAGCAATCACTTTGATAGCCGAAGCTAAACCTGGAAGAATTTCGTCATCTATAATAAAAGATCTAGGAGAACATCCTGAAGATAAAAAACCAGTTAGAGTTATGAAAGGACAATATGGTCCATACATTAAATATAAATCTTTAAATGCTACAATTCCTGAAGAAAAAGATCCTACTGAATTATCAATGGAAGAAGCATTAATATTGATTGAGAAAAGAAAAGAATACGATAAAACTAAAAAATCAAAAAAAAGAAAATAGCATGAACTATGATCAAAAAATAAATGAATTAAAAATAAATCTTCCAAATGCGGCAGACCCAGTTGGATCGTATGTAGCTTCTAAGATATCAGGCAAAATGCTGTTTATTTCTGGCCAAATTTCTATTGATGAAAATGGTGAATTAATTAAAGGAAAACTTGGTAAAGATTTGAATATAGATGAAGGATATAATGCTGCGAAAAGATGTGCTTTAAATATAGTGGCTCAGATAAGAAAAGCTTGTAATGATGATTTATCGAAAATTAAATCCTGTGTTAAGTTAACAGGGTTTGTTAATTCTACTGAAGATTTTGTAGAACAGCCTAAAGTTATAAATGGAGCTTCTGATTTAATTGCTTCTATTTTTGGTGCTGCAGGAATGCATACAAGAGCAGCCGTTAGTACCAACAGTCTTCCTTTGGGTGTAGCTGTTGAAGTAGATGCTATTTTTGAATTAAATTAGTTTTTAACTAAAATTTAAATTTTTTTTAGTCAGAATATAATTTCCACATGTATCATGAGCATTATCTAATTGTTGAATTTTTCGTTCAAGATCGTTAAGACTTAGACCTTTACCGTAGATATCATAAATCTTAAGATTGTGCTGTTTAATAAAATTATTGATTTTTTCTGGTGAATAATCTTCATTATTGATTATCATTTTTGAAAATTCAAAAATTATTGAACAATCATACTTCTCTAATAATTCAGAAGCACCATAAATTGCGTTAAAATCATATCCTTCCAGATCAATTTTTATGAAAATACTAGTATCTTCAGTAATTTTAAAAGAATTAAAATAATTATTAAGTGTGGTTATATTAACTTTATAAGAAAAGGATTTATCAACAAGATTTTTTGATACGTATCCTCCTCCACTTGCAAAATTAAGATTTGAACTTCTCATATCATTAAAATAAATTTCTCCAATTTCATCACCAAGAGCAAGTTTTACAGGTGTTATGTTTTTAATATTATTAATTTCGATATTTTTTTTAAGAAACATAAATTCTTTATCAGATGGTTCAAACGCAAAAATTTCAACATTTTTTACGAGAGTTGAAACATCTAAAGAGTAAAAACCTGAATTTGCTCCACAATCTATAAATATATTTTTATGATTTGTTAGGTTATTTATAATTAATTTTCTCTCACTTATATCTGGAAGACTTACCCTTGTTAAAATATATCGTGTATAATCATTTTTATCTGGATAAACAAAAATTGAAAATAATTTGAACTTTATTAAAAAAGGACCTTTCAAAAAAAACTGAATTAAAGAAAAAAAAATATAAAAAATTTTTTTTTTGAATTTAGTGTTGAAAAGATAAATAGGATATTTGTTACAAAAATTTTGAAAGAAAGTGTCCATATTAATATTATTTAATAACTAAAATCCAATACCATAATACTTGATTTTTTTTTTAAACATTTCTTCAGGATTGTATAAGTTTCTTAAATCATAAATTTTGAAATATTTTTTTTTGACAAGTTTTTTAAAATTCAGTTGTTTAAATTCGTTCCATTCAGTATGAATTATAATCAAATCTGAGTTTTCTACAGAATTTTTAATTGAATTAGTATATGAAACATTTTTAATTTTTTGAAATTCTTTTTTGAAACCAGTTGGATCAAAATATTTAATAATGGCACCTTTTTTTGATAAAGCTGGAATCATTGATAGGCATGCAGTATCTCTCATATCATCTGTGTTTGCTTTAAATGTAACTCCTAAAAAACATATTTTTTTATTTTTAACTTTATTTTTGAGAATTTGAAAGATTCTACTAAGTATATGTTTTGATCTATCTTCATTAGATCTTATAACAGATTTAATAACAGATAAATTAGTTTTAAATTTAACTGCAGTTGATATTATAGCTTTAGCATCTTTTGGAAAACAAGAACCTCCATAAGAAGGTCCAACTCTTAAAAAACGACTACCTATTCTCTTATCTAAACCCATTCCTATAGAAATATCTTCCACATTAATTCCTATTTTTTCACACAAATTTGCTATTTCATTAATAAATGTAATTTTTGTAGCTAAAAAAGCATTAGATGAATATTTTATTAATTCGGCTGCACGTCTAGAAGTGTTAATATAGTTAGCACCTTTAGAAATTAATGGTAAATAAAGATTTTTTAAAATACGATTTGATTTTTTATCATTTGACCCAAGAACAATTCTATCGGGATAGATAAAATCTCTTATTGCCTCTCCTTCTCTCAAAAATTCAGGATTAGATACTACAGAAAATCTACTTTTATTATTTTTATTAGATAAAATCTTTTCAATTTCATCACCTGTAGTTACTGGAACAGTTGATTTAGTTACAATAATTTTAAATTTATTAATTGAAGAACTGATTTCTTTTACAACTTCGTAAATTTGACTTAAATCTGCGGCACTACCACTCTTTTTAGTTGGTGTGCCAACACATATAAAAATAATATCAGATTTTTTTACTGAATTCTTCAAATCAGTTGAAAAATTCAATCTTTTATTTTTATAATTTTTAAAAACTAATTCTTCTAATCCGGGTTCATAAAATGGTATTTCTCTATCTTTAAGTTTATTTATTTTATTCTCATTTTTATCTACACAAATAACATCATTGCCTAAGTCAGAGAAACATGCACCACTAACTAAACCAACATATCCTGTTCCTATCATGCATAATTTCATAATTTAGCAATCTCCAAAGCTGACTTTATGTAACCATTCATTGTTCCACAATCCAAGTATTTTCCAGAAAAATTATGTGCAATAAATTTCTCTTTTTGATAAATTAATGATTGAATTGCATCAGTAATATGTATTTCTCCACCTTTTCCAGGCTTTTGTTTTGATAACTTTGCAAAGATTGAAACTGGAAGTATGTATCTACCAATAACAGCCTTATTTGATGGAGCTTTTTTAACTGAAGGTTTTTCTACAACATCGCTAATTAAATAATCTCTTTTATTTAATTTTTTATTTAATTTATATACGCCCCATCTAGTAACTGTATTTTTTTTAACATTCATACTTGCCATTACTGACGCTCTATTACGATTATGAACTTTAATCATGGATTTAGAACAATTTTGATTTACAATCAAATCATCAGGAAGAAGCATTAAAAAAAATTTATCTTTAATATATTTTTTCGTTTTTAAGACAGCATCTCCTGTACCCAAAGGTTTATTTTGATAAACGAATTTTATCATTTTTTTATATTTTATAATTTTTTTGTATTCGCTTATAATTCTAGGATCTTTTTTTTTCTTTATTATATTTGTGTAGAATTTATCATTATAAAAGTAATCTTTGACCATCTTCTTTTTTTTGGAGATAATAAAAACTATTTCTTTAATACCGGCTTCAATACATTCATCTAATATATATTCTATTCCAGGTTTTCCATTAATTGGTAGTAGTTCCTTAGGAAATACACTAGTAAGTGGTAACAATCTTGTACCTAGACCTGCCAATGGAATAATCGCTTGTTTAATCATTTAAATGTTTTACTTATAAATTAATTTATTACAAATGAAAATAATTAGAAATATTTTAGATTTAAATAAGGCAATAAAAGATTTTAAAAACTTTGGATTTGTACCTACTATGGGAGGAATTCATCAAGGCCACATATCTCTAATCAAAAAATCACAAAAGCAATGCAAGAAGACAATTGTAAGTATTTTTGTAAATCCAACTCAATTTAACGACAATAATGATTTTAAAAAATATCCTCGAAATTTGAAAATTGACATAAAAATTTTAAAAAAAATAAAAGTTGATTTTTTGTTTATTCCTAATGTAAGGGAGATTTATAAAAAAAAAATTAAGAATTTTAAACTTTATAAAAATGATAAAATACTATGTGTGAATCACAGAAAAGGTCATTTTGAAGGTGTTTTGAATATTATGAATAGGTTATTAAATGTAATTAAAGCCAAATATGTTTTTTTGGGTGAAAAAGATTATCAACAACTTTTTCTTATTAAAAAATATTTAGGAAAGAAATACCAATTTAAAATTATTAACTGTATTACTGTAAGAGATAAAAATAAAGTTGCTCTATCAACTAGAATTAAACTTCTAAACAAAAAAAATTATTATAAAGTTTCTTTGATATCTAAATATCTTTTAAAACTTAAAAGAGAATTGAGCATAAATATAAGTAGATATAATTTATCATTATTGATAAAACAAAATATTAAAAAACTTGAGGATCTTTACAAAATTAAAATAGATTATTTAGAATTCAGAAATGAAAAAAATCTTAATAAATTTAATAAAAGAGGTAAATACAGATTATTTATAGCTTACTATTTAGAAAAAGTAAGATTAATTGATAATTACTAATTATAAGAAATAAGCACCAACGCTTAAAAAAGAAACAAACCCTATAACATCAGTTATTGTTGTAACAAATACACTTGAAGATATTGCTGGATCAATATTTAATCTTTTTAATGTAACTGGAACTAAAATACCAAAAAGACCGGCCACAACCATGGTTAATATCATTGAAATCGAAATTATCATAGACAATATAAAATCATCAAACCATATATGAACTACTAAAGAACTAATAATTGCAAATATAACTCCATTTAAAATTCCTATATTAAATTCTTTAATTATATTCTTAGTAAAATTATTTTTTGTTAAATCTTTAGTAGCTAAAGATCTGACTGTCACAGCCAATGTTTGCATTCCCGCATTACCACCCATTGAAGCAACTATTGGCATTAAAAAAGCAAGTACAATCATTTGTTCAATAGTAGCTCCAAATAAACTTATGCAATAAGTTGCTAAAAAAGCTGTAAATAAATTCAATAATAACCAATTAAATCTTCTTTTTGTTTTAGTAAAAACACCATCGGTGATTTCTTCATCTCCTACTCCGGCTAATCTCAACACATCTTCTTCAGCTTCTTCCTTTAATACGGTTAAAACATCATCATAAGTAATCATACCAACTAGTTTATTGTTTTTGTCAATGACTGCTGCAGAACTTAAATTATAATTTTCAAATAAATTACCAACTTCTTCTTTGTCCATATCTACTGGTATTAAAAGTTGCGATTCTGACATAATGGATAGCATTTTTGACTCTCTTGGCGTTCTTAAGACTTTAGATGATGGTATCGTACCAATCGGTTTAAACTCTTCATCAACAATAAATATTTCAAGAAATTCGTCTGGAAGTTCTTTATTTTCTCTTAAATAATCAATAGTTTGTCCAACTGACCAATTACTTGGTATTGCTGTGAATTCACGCTGCATAATTCTAGCAGCTGTATCTTCTGGGTAGCTTAAACTTTCTAATAGTGCAAATCTATCTTTTGGAGGAAGAGAACTTAGTATTATATTTTTGTCCTTTTCTTCAACATTTTCTAAAATTTTTATAGCATCATCAGATTCAAGATTTTTTAAAATAGTAACTATAGAGTCAGATGATAAATAAGTAATAATTTCAGACTGAATCGATTCATTTAATTCAACAAAAACTTCAGGATCAATCTTAAAATTATTTAATTTTATAAGATTTTCTCTATCATTTTGATTTAAATGTTCAATAATATCTGCTGCGTCAGCAGGGTGCATCTCTCTAAAAGAATTAGTAATAAACTGAGCATCATTAATGGTAATTTTTTCAGTAACTACTTTTATAAATTCCTTATTAAATTCAAAATTTACCTTTTTATCTTTGATTTTTTTAACTAAAGTCATAAAATTTCCTTTAATTTAGTTGGGACTATTAATACAAAATGAAAATAATACAATTTTTAAATGAATATAGAGATCAAAAAGTCAATAAAACCAATAAAATATAATTTTGCCATTAAATATATGGAAAGAAGATTAGATCAAATATCTAAAGGTGGCGCAAAGGAACTTATTTGGATTTTAGAACATGATGAAATTTATACTGGAGGAACAAGTTTTAAAGATAATGAAATATTAGATAAGTCAATTAATTTTATTAAAACAAATAGAGGTGGAAAAATTACATTTCATGGACCTGGTCAATTAATTTTTTATTTTATAATAGATTTAAGGAAAAGGGATATCAACATTAGGAAATTAATTTCTTCAATAGAAAAAACAATAATTGATACTTTAAGTTATTTTAAGATAAAAAGTTTTGCAGATAGAAAAAATATAGGTATTTGGTATAGAAATAATAAGAATATAGAAAAAGTTGCAGCAATTGGAATTAAAGTAAAAAAATGGATTGCTTATCATGGATTTTCAATAAATATAAATATTGATCTAAAAAAATATGAAAAAATTATTCCTTGCGGAATTAAAGAAAAAAAAATAACTAATTTGATTAAAATAAAAAAACAGAATTATAAAATTATAAAAGATATGCTTATAAAAAATTTTTTAACTAATATCCAAAATTAAGTCTTTTTGTTTTAAGCATCTTTTTAAAATAATCTGGTAAAGAAGCTCTAAATGTATATTTTTTTTCTTTAAACATGAATTTAATTTCATAAGAATGAAGCATCAAATTTTTATTTATTGATTTAATATCAGCTTGAGAATTATATTTTTTATCACCTAAAAATGAATGTCCTATCATAAAAAAATGTTTTCTCAATTGATGTTTTCTACCTGTAACAGGTTTCATTTTTATCAATGTTGATGTATTATTTTTGTCTAATACTTTAAACATTGTTTCTGCTTTTTCTATAATTTTTTTTTTGTTTTCATATCTAAGCAGATCAATATTTAAAGTTCCTTTAAATTTATCAATTTCACCGTGACATATACCCAAGTAAGTTTTGTGTATTTTTCTTAAGCGGAATAAGGAAGTTAATAATTGAGCAGTTTCTCTATTTTTTGCCATGATAAAAACACCAGACGTGTCTTTGTCTAATCTATGCACTGAATAAGGTTTTGAATTTTCAAAAATTTTACTTTTTGCAAATATATCTACAAGATTTTTTTTTGATTTAGTGCCGCCTTGAACAGATATTCCAGAACTTTTATTAAGAACTATGAAATCATCATTATTTTCTATTATCAGATTTTCGTTTTCTTTTATTATTTCATTGCTGGGTTTATATTTTATTTTTTTTTGTATAATTTTTTTTTCATAATTAAAGTTAAAGATATCTATTTTATCACCTTGTTTAACTTTTATAAAACTTTTTACTTTTTTTTTATTTAATTTTATGTTTCCAATTCTTAAATTTTTTTCAATTAATCCTTGTGGTATTTTGCCTAGATGATTTCTTAATAATCGATCAATACGCATATCGTTATACGCTTTGTCAACGCTAATGGTTTTTTTCATTTAGAGATAATTATAAAGAAAATTAAGCTGTAGCTACTTTGGACTCTTCAGTTTTCGTATCTTTTGTTGTGTCTTTTTTCTTTCGATCAACTCTCTTTGCTTCAAGATCTCTATCTACAAATTCAATTATTGCCATAGGTGCATTATCTCCATACCTAAATCCAGCTTTGATAATCCTTGTATAGCCACCTTTTCTATCCTGGTATCTTTTTGATAGAGTTTTCTTAACTTTGTTCGCTGATTTTGAATCTTGTAACTTTGATATTAATGTTTTTGTGTTATGCAAACTATCTTTTTTACCAAGAGTAATTATTTTATCCGCTTGGGGTCTTAAAACTTTTGCTTTTGGTAGAGTTGTTGTAATTTGTTCATACTTTATTAATGAATTGAGCATGTTTTTTATAAGAGCTTTTCTGTGCTCTGATGTTCTATTTAGTTTTTTATAACCAAATTTATGTTTCATTATATAGCTTCTTCGAGTTTTTTTGATAATTCAGCTATATTTTCAGGTGGCCAATTAGGAATTTCCATTCCTAAATATAAAGACATTCCTGTTAATACTTCTTTTATTTCATTCAATGATTTTCTACCAAAATTAGGAGTCCTAAGCATTTCGCCTTCAGATTTTTGAACTAAATCACCAATGTAGATAATGTTATCATTTTTTAAGCAATTCATTGATCTTACAGATAGTTCTAATTCGTCAACTTTTCTTAACAAATTTTTGTTAAATTCAGGTTCACTAGGTTGTTCTCTAACTATTATCTCAACTGGTTCATCAAAATTAACAAACATTCCTAATTGATCTTGGAATATTCTTGCAGAATAAGCCACAGCATCTTCAGCAGAAATTGACCCATTTGTTTGAACCTCCATAGTTAATTTGTCATAGTCTAAAGCTTTTCCTTCTCTAGCTGTGCTTACCGAATAAGACGCTTTCTTGACTGGACTAAATAATGAGTCTATTGGTATTAATCCTATAGGTGGTTCTTCAGGTTTATTCATATCTGCTGAAATATAACCTTTTCCAGTACCTACGGTCATTTCCATGTGAAAATTAGTATTTTCATCTAAGTTACATATTACCAAATCTGGATTTAATATTTCTATATCAGGAACTGATGAAATTGCTGATGCTTTTATTTCTCCAGGTCCTTTTGCATCTAAAATTAATTTTTTGGCTCCTTCAGTACTGCTTTTTAATGCTAATTCTTTTACATTTAATACTATATCAGTAACGTCTTCTCTAACTCCTTTAATTGAAGTAAATTCGTGTAAGACTCCATCAATATGAATTGAAGTAACTGCTGCACCCCTTATAGAAGAAAGTAAAATTCTTCTTAGTGAGTTACCCAAAGTTAATCCATAACCTTTTTCAAGTGGTTCGGCTATAATTTTTGCATGCGATTTGTCATCACTTAATTGAACGTCAAGTTTAGTTGGTTTTATTAATGATTTCCAATTTTTTACATTTACTTCTGCTGATTCCATTACACTCTCCTTTTTTTTGGTGGTCTAGTACCATTATGCGGCATTGGGGTACTATCTTTAATTGAAGTGATTTTAAAACCTCTTGATTGCAAAGCTCTTAATGCTGTTTCTCTACCTGATCCAGGACCTTTAACTTCAACAGATAAACTTTTCATACCATATTCTAAAGCTTTTGCCGCCGCAGAATCAGCTGCTACCTGAGCTGCATATGGGGTAGATTTTCTAGATCCTTTAAATCCTTTTTGACCAGCTGATGACCAAGAAATAATATTTCCATCATTATCAGATATCGAAACAATTGTATTGTTAAAAGTTGATTGAATATAAGCAATACCATTTGTTATATTTTTTTTAATTTTTTTTTTTTTTGAATATGTGCTTTTTTTAGTTTTTGACTTGATATCTTTTATTTGATCTTTATTTTCTATTTTTTCTTTACTCATTGTTTATTTTTTTAATGGTGTTAGTTTTTTTCCAGCAATAGCTATTGCCTTCCCTTTTCTTGTTCTTGCGTTGCATCTTGTTCTTTGGCCTCTAACAGGAAGTTTTTTTCTATGTCTAGAACCTCTATAAGAAGCTAAATCAATTAATCTCTTAATGTTTAATGAATTTTCTCTTCTTAAATCACCTTCAACTGTAATTTTTTGATCGATATATTCTCTTATTTTTAAAATTTGATCATCAGTTAATTCATTGACCCTCTGCGATTTTGATATTTCCAAAGCTTTACATATTTCATTAGAAAATTTATCACCAATACCGTAAATATAAGTTAATCCTACTTGCACCAATTTATTTTGTGGTATGTTTACACCTGCGATACGAGCCATAATATTGTGATAAAATTTAGCCTTTTATATAAGAAGTTGTTTTAAAGTCAATGTATTATCCTCTAAGAATTTGCTCAATTTTACTTGAAATTACTTCAATTTCATCGCTTCCATCAATTTCATAAAAATTATTTCTTGATGAATAATAATCCAAAACTAGTTTTGTTTTTTTCATATATTCATCATACCTATTTATTACAGCTTCATTATTATCATCTTTTCTTTTTATTAAATATTTGCTGCCACATTTATGGTTTGCAATTTCCTTTTTATCAATAAATTCATTGTAAGATTTATTACAAATTTCACATGTTATTCTTTCTAATATTCTTTTTTCGATGATGTCTCTTGGAACTTTTAAAAATAAAATATAATTTATAGATTGATTATCAGAATTAAGAATTAACTCTAAATTTTCAGCTTGATTTATATTTCGCGGATATCCATCAAATATAATATTATTTCTAATATTGGCGCTTATTACTACTTTTTTTAATAATCTATCAACAATTTCATCTGTTACAAAATCTCCTTTGGATATTATTTTTTCAATTTCTCTACCTATAACTGTTTTATTATTTATTTCATTTCTCAGTAGGTCTCCGGTCGATATTTGATTTAGATTAAATTTATTAACAATATTTTGTGCTTGAGTTCCTTTACCTGCTCCTGGAGAGCCAAGCATTATTATATTCACTTTTATCTACCAAACTTAGTTTTTTTAATTAATTGTTCGTATTGAGAGCTCATTAATCTTGTCTGCACTTGAGTTACAGTATCTATAGCTACAACTACGACTATTAATATTGATGTTCCACCTAAATAAAAAGGAATTGGATAATTTGCTATTAAAAATTCTGGCATCAAACATACTAAAGTTAAATATAGCGCACCCATTGTAGTTAATCTTGTAAGTATTGTATCTATATACATTGCTGTGCTATCTCCTGGTCTTATTCCTGGAATAAATCCTCCATATTTTCTTAGGTTTTCTGCTGTCTCATTTGGATTAAATGTAATTGAAGTATAAAAAAATGTAAAAAAAATTATTCCTGACGCATATAAAATCATATAAAGAGGCTGACCTTGGGAAAAATATGAGGTTATATTTAAAAATGTTTCATTCTGAGAAATATTAAAGTTTGAAAATGTAACAGGCAAAAGTAATAATGCTGATGCAAAAATCGCTGGAATAACTCCAGCAGAATTAATTTTTAAAGGTAAATGAGAAGAATCTCCTCCATACATTTTATTACCCATTTGTCTTTTTGGATAATTAATTAATATTTTTCTTAGTGCTCGTTCCATAAATACAATAAATAAAATAGTTAGAATCAATATAGTAAAAATTCCTAAAATCATTATTGTTGAAATTGCTCCGGTTCTGCCTAATTCAAATGTAGTAACTAATGCCCTGGGTATTTCTGCTACAATTCCTGAAAAAATTATTAATGAAATTCCATTTCCTATTCCTCTTTGAGTGATTTGTTCTCCTAGCCACATTAAAAATATTGTTCCCGCTACTATTGTTGTAACTGTTGAAATTTTAAAAAAAAATCCTGGATTAATAACTAAATTAGCAGAAGATTCTAATCCAACTGACAAGCCATATCCTTGAACTATAGCCAATAAAACAGTACCGTACCTTGTTATTTGAGTAATTTTTTGTCTACCTATTTCACCTTGAGCTTTTAAATTTTTGAAATAATCAGAAACGCCAGTTAATAACTGTACAATAATTGATGAAGAAATATATGGCATTATGCCTAATGCAAAAATTGCCATTCTGCTCACTGCTCCTCCAGCAAATACGTTAAACATACCTAGCAATCCTTTTTGATTACTTTGCATCATAATTTGTAATTGATCAGGATCTATACCTGGTAATGGAATAAAAGTTCCAAGCCTATAAATTGATAATATAAAGATAGTAAATAAAATACGATTTTTTAAATCGTTTGTTTGAGATTTTTCACTCATTGATTAAGCTTTTTTTATTGATATTTTTCCGCCCAATTTTTCTATCTTTTCTCTTGCGGATTTAGATGAAAAATCAGCTTCTATATCTAATTTAATATTAATATTGCCTGTTCCTAATATTTTTATTTTTTTATAAGATTTATTCAATATATTTTTCTTTATTAGATTTTTTAAATCTATTTTTTCATCAGTCTTTAATATATTTTTTTCTATAAGTGTTTGTAGTTTTTCTATATTTATTTTTGCAATTTTAACTTTTTTTAATGGATTAAATCCTCTTTTTGGCAATCTCCTATATAAAGGCATTTGTCCACCTTCAAAACTTTTGATTGCTACACCAGATCTTGATTTTTGGCCTTTCATTCCTCTTCCAGCAGTTTTTCCTTTTCCTGATCCAATTCCTCTGCCTACCCTGATTTTCTTTATTTTAACTTGTGAAGTTGTATTTAAAGTTGTCATTAACCCCTTTTTTCAATTATTTCTGAGATTTTCTTGTTTCTTAGATTGGATATATTTTTTGGTGAGTTTTGTTTTGACAGTGCTTTCATACATGCTCTGATAACATTATGAGGATTAGCAGTTCCTAATGATTTTGCTACAATATCTTTTATACCTAATACTTCACAAACAGAGCGTACTGGTCCACCTGCTATAATTCCTGTTCCTTTTGGAGCAGCTCTCAATTTTATTTTTCCTGCACCATCTTTACCATAAATGTCATGGTGTATTGTTCTTCCTTCTCTTAATGGTACTTGTATCATGTTTCTTTTTGCCATTTCATTTGCCTTTCTAATTGCATCTGGCACTTGTTTTGCTTTAGCATGAGCTATACCTATTTTTCCATTTTGATTTCCAACTACAACTAGTGCTGAAAATCCAAACCTTCTTCCACCTTTTACTACTTTAGTAATTCTGTTTATATGTACTAATTTTTCTAATATTTCTGTACCGTTTGTTTCCATAATTTAAAAGTCCAATCCATTTTTTCTTAATGTTTCTGCAAATTTTTTTACTCGACCGTGGTATTTGTAAATACCTCTGTCAAAATACACTTTAGTAATTTTTTTTTCCTTGGCTTTTGCTGCTAATAATTCAGCAACAGCTATTGATAATTCGGTTTTGTTTTGTTTTTTTGATTTTACTTCCTTTTTTAAAGAAGATGCGGAAATAAGTGTAATTTTATTCACATCATCGATAATTTGGCCACTTATATTTTTTGCAGTTCTTGATACACTTAATCTATATCTATCTCCATTTGATGATTTTTTGAGTTTATTTCTTACTCTATTTCTTTTTCTTTTCAATGTAGACAATTTCATTATTTTTTCTTTCCTTCTTTTCTTAAAATATTTTGACCTTGTTCTTTTATACCTTTGCCTTTATACGGTTCTGGTGGTCTAATGCTTTTAATTTGTGAAGCTACCATACCTACTTGTTGTTTGTCGAAACCTACTATTTTAATTATTGTCTGTTTTTCTACTGTTATTTTAATTCCTTCGGGTATATCAAAATTAACATCGTGGCTAAAGCCTAGTTGTAGATTTAATTGTTTGCCTTTTAATGCGGCTCTAAATCCTACCCCTGATAATTCAAGAATCTTTTCATATCCTTTGCTGGTACCTGTTATCGCATTATTAAGCAAGCTTCTATTCATCCCCCATAGTTTTTTTATGTTTTGAGATATTTTTTTCGGTTTAATTGAAACTTCTTTACCTTCATTAATTATTAAATCAAATAAATCAGTATCTATGTTTAAAAATTTTTTACCAAGAGGTCCTTCAATATTAATCGTATTTCCACTTAAAAGTACTTTTACTTTATCTGGAATAGTTATATTTATTTTACCAATTTTTGACATTAAAATACCTTACAAATTATTTCCCCACCTATATTTTGTTTTCTTGCATCAATATCTGTCATCACTCCTTTGGGAGTTGATACTATTGCTATACCCAGGCCATTATTTATCTTAGGTAAGCTCTGTGCACTAGAAAAGATTCTTCTTCCTGGTTTAGAAATTCTTTCAATAGAACTTATAACAGGGTTTCCAGAGTTATATTTTAAATTAATTTCTAGATTCGGTTTTATTTCTTCAGTTACTTTATAGTCTATAATATAACCTTCGCTTTTTAAAACTTCTGCTAATTTTATTTTGAATTTTGATGAAGGTAATTCAACTTTTTTATGATTTCTCATTAGAGAATTTTTAATTCTAGCTAACATATCTCCTATTGGATCGCTTAAACTCATATTTTCCTTTCTACCAACTTGATTTTACCATTCCTGGTATTTTTCCTTCTAATCCTAATTGTCTTAAAGCTATTCTTGATATTTTTAATTTTCTATACACGCCATGTGGTCTGCCTGTGATTTGACACCTATTCATAATTCTATTTGATGCAGAATTTCTTGGCATTTTAGAAAGTTTTTGTTGCGCTTTAAATCTTTCCTCTAAAGATAAATTTTTGTTCATTATTATTTTTTTTAAATTTTGTCTTTTTTTATAATATTTATTTACAAGTTTAATTCTTTTATTGTTTTTATTTATTGAACTAAGTTTTGCCATCAATTGCCCTTTCTTTCTAAAAATGGAAAATTTATTTTTTTAAGTAATTCATAACTATGGTCTTTATTTTGCGTTTTTATTGAAATCGTTATATCCAGACCTCTAATTTTATCTACTTTATCAAAATTTACTTCAGGAAAAACAATATGTTCCCTTATGCCAAACGTAAAATTGCCAAATTTGTCAAAACTGTTTGGATTTAGTCCTCTAAAATCTTTAATTCTAGGTAACGCAATATTTACTAGTCTATCTAAAAATTCATACATTTTATTTTTTCTAAGTGTTACTTTGAGACCAGAATTTGTATTTTTTCTGGTTTTAAAGTTTGCAATTGACTTTTTGAACTTTGTAATTACTGGTTTTTGGCCCGCAATTTTAGCTAGATCTTCTTCGCAAGATTTTAGTATTTTAGAATCATTTCCATCTAATCCTAAACCCATATTTAATACAACTTTATATATCTTTGGACCCATATATAGATTTTTGTAACCAAATTTTTCTTTTAATATAGGTTGTATTTCTTTTTTTATGGTTTCTTTAAGTCTTGGTTCCATTATTTTTTAATTTCTTTATTTTTTATTTTTTTTTTTTCAATAATTACTAGGTTTGAAATGTGAATAAAATTTTCTTTAGTTATTATTCCTCCCTTTTTTTCTTTTGTAGTTTTCACGTGCTTTTTAACCATATTAAAACCTTTAATTTTTGCTCTATTATTTTGTCTATCTATTTCTATTACTTCACCATCTTTATTTTTATCTTTTCCTGATATAATTTTAACTTTTGTGCCTTTTTTAATCATTTACAATACCTCAGGTGCTAATGAAATAATTTTCATTTGTCCTTTGTTTCTTAATTCTCTTGTTACCGGTCCAAATATTCTAGTTCCAATAGGTTCTCCTTTATCATCTGTTAATACGGCTGCATTATTATCAAATCTTACTTTTGAACCATCGTTTCTATGTATTCCTTTCTTAACTCTAACTACTACTGCCTTATGTACAGTTCCCTTTTTGACCTTACCTTTAGGCATTGCCTCTTTTATAGCAACTACTATAGTATCACCAATGCTAGCATATCTCCTTTTAGAACCACCAAGAACTTTAATGCATTCAATTTTTTTTGCTCCACTATTGTCAGCAACAAATAATTCGGTTTGTACTTGAATCATTTAATATCCCCAATTACTTCAAATTTTTTAGATTTTGAATATGGTTTACATTCCCTAATTGAAACTTTATCACCATTTTTAAATTTATTATTATCATCATGAGCATTATATTTTTTTTTCGCCTTTATTACCTTTTTTAATAAAGGGTGTTGGTATTTTCTCTCAACCTCGACAGTAATAGTTTTGTCAGGATTATTGCTTACCACGATTCCTTTTAATATTTTTTTAGGCATTTTTTCTCTCCATTAACGTTTTTAATCTAGCTATATTACGTTTCGTTTCATTTATTTTAGAGGGATTTTTAACTTGACCATTAGTTTTTTGAAACCTAATATTAAATAGGTCTTTTTTTAATTTTTCAAATTCTTTAACTGATTGTTCTTTTGTTAGTTTATTAATTTCTTTTTTTTTCATTTTTATATTCTTTTTATAAATTTGCATTTAATTGGTAATTTCGCTGATGCTTTATATAAAGCTACTTTGGCTGTTTGTTCTGGAACGCCGTCTATTTCAAATAAAATTCTTCCGGGTTTAACTCTACATGCCCAAAATTCTGGGGAACCTTTTCCTTTGCCCATTCTGACTTCTGTAGGTTTTTTTGAAACTGGTATATTAGGAAACATTCTTGTCCATACTTTTCCTTGCCTTTTCATATGTCTTGTCAAAGCAACCCTGGCCGCTTCTATTTGTCTTGAAATTATTCTTTCTGGTTGAATTGCTTTTAATCCATAAGTACCGTAATTCATGTTGTTGCATCTTGATGCGTGGCCATGAATTCTTCCTTTGTGCGCTTTTCTAAATTTGGTTCTTGTTGGTTGTAACATGATTATTTTTTATTTCTTTCTTGATTAAATTCTCTTACAAAAACATCTCCTTTATAGATCCATACTTTAATTCCAATTATACCATATGTTGTTAATGCTTCAGCTTCAGCGTAATCTATATCTGCTCTCAATGTATGAGAAGGAATGCTCCCCTCTCTTAACCACTCTGTTCTAGCAATCTCATTTCCACCCAATCTTCCGCTTATTGAAACTTTAATTCCTTTAGCCCCTAATCTTAAAGCAGATTGCATTGCCCTTTTCATTGCTCTTCTATAAGAAATTCTTTTAACCAACTGTTGTGCTATGTTTTCAGCAACTAGATAACTATTTGTTTCTGGTTTTTTTACTTCTTTTATATTTAAAACTACTTCATTAGATGTTAAATTGGAAAGTTTTCCTTTTATTTTTTCTATATCACTTCCCTTTTTTCCTATGACAAATCCTGGTCTAGAAGTATAAATTGTTACAAAACATTTTTTAACTGTTCTTTCAATCATAACTTTAGAAACTCCCGAATTAATTACGTTTTTCTTGATAAATTCTCTAATTTTGTAATCTTCTATTAGGTTATCTCCAAAATCTTTTTTCTTTGCATACCATATGGAATCCCACCCTCTATTAATTCCTAATCTTAAACCTACTGGATTAACTTTTTGTCCCATGGCTTTCCTTTTGTTTTGTTTTTTCAGTAAGTATTATAGTTAAATTAGAATAAGGTTTTATAATTGGAGCAGCTCTTCCTTTGGCTCTTGGTCTAAATCTTTTCATAACTACTTGTTTTCCACAGTAAGCTTCTTTAACTATTAATTTGTCTATGTCATATTGATAATTATTTTCTGCATTAGCAATGGCTGATGAAATTGTTTTTTTTACATCTTTTGAAATTCTTTTATCTGAAAATGATAAATCTCTAATTGCTAAATCTACTTTTTTCCCGACAATTGATTTCAATATAGGTTTAAGTTTTCTAGTACTAGATCTAACATTTTTGTTTACAGATTTAACTATCTTTGTATCGCTTACTTTTTTTCTATTGTTCATTTTTATTTTTTAACATTTCCTTTTGCTCCAGTTTCTAGTTTTGCTTTTTTATCTGCTGGTGTATGTCCAAAAAATTGTCTAGTTGGTGAAAATTCACCAAATTTATGTCCTACCATATCTTCTGAAACTGTTATTGGTATGAATTTTTTTCCATTATAAATTAAAAAACTAAAACCTACAAAATCTGGAATAATTGTTGATTTTCTTGACCATGTTTTTATAGGCTTCCTATTTGGATTATTTTTAATTTTTTCAACCTTTTTTATTAAGCTTTCTTCTACAAAAGGTCCTTTCCATACTGATCTAGCCATATTTTACACTCTTTTTTTCTTTCTTCTTCTTATTATATATTTATCTGTTCTTTTATTATCTCTTGTTTTTAATCCTTTAGCAGACTGGCCTGTTGGTGATACGGGATGTCTACCTCCTGCAGATTTACCTTCTCCACCGCCGTGTGGGTGATCTACTGGGTTTTTTACTACTCCTCTTGTGTGAGGTCTTCTGCCAAGCCACCTAGATCTTCCTGCTTTACCAATTTTAATATTTTTTTTATCGGGATTAGATAAAACTCCCACAGTAGCTAAAGATCTCGAATCAATTTTTCTAACTTCACCTGATGTCATTTTAATAATTGAATAATTTCCATCTATTCCTGATATAGTAACTGAAGTTCCGGCTGATCTTGCAATTTTGCCACCTCCACCAGGATTCAATTCTACATTATGAATATCAATTCCAACTGGGATATCACGTAATGGCAGGCAATTTCCTACTTTAATTTCTGAATTTGGTCCATTTTGAATTATTTCACCGACTTTAACTCCTTGTGGAGCTAAATAATAAAATTTTTCTCCATCTTCGAATTTTACAAGCATTATGTGACATGATCTGTTTGGATCATATTCAATTCTTTCAACTTCTGCAGGTAAATTTAATTTTTTTCTATAAAAATCAACATGTCTATATTTGTGTTTATGACCGCCTCCATGATTTCTTGATGTGATTCTTCCATAATTGTTTCTGCCTTTAGAAGAGTTGTTTGCTGATGTTAATGGTTTATGAGGACTACCTTTCCAAAGTCCTTCTCTACTTGTTAGCACAGTTCCTCTAGTTGTTTTTGTATATGGCTTAAATGTTTTCAATGACATAATTTAAATACCTGTTGTAAGATCAATATTTTGACCTTTTTTTAAAGTTATAATTGCTTTCTTATAACCTTTAATTTTAATTTTTTTTCCCCGAGTTGTTTTAATTCTATTTTTTTTATTAACTATATTAACTTTGGTTACACTCACTTTAAAAATCTTTTCTATACTTGTTTTAAGGTTTTTTTTATTTGCCTTTAATGGAACTTTAAAAACAATTTTATTTAGTTCTGATAAATTTGTAGATTTTTCAGTTACTATTGGAGAAATTATTTTATCGTATAAATGAATTTTGTTCATCATGAGTATCTCTTTTCTAATTCTTTAACTGATGTT
>Ga0207988_1000075_pt1 | contig 51524 bp, 43 predicted proteins | sample ETNtaG_11_FD_185773 | JGI IMG/M metagenome (GOLD analysis project Ga0207988, IMG submission 185773) | Marine microbial and viral communities from oxygen minimum zone, Eastern Pacific Ocean - ETNP201310SV74 (SPAdes) (version 2) | ecosystem: Environmental > Aquatic > Marine > Oceanic ...
CAAAAACAATTCGAGCTTCGGTTAGTGAATACTTACTATGCCGCAAATCCATACACATAAGCCTAATCTGTCTGGTATAGAAGCGGCTAAAATTCCTGACAGCAGCGATATGATCGTCCGATAGCGTGCTGATTTCAAAAAAATTATCACTGCTCATTCACTCCCTCCCTGGCTGATGGAGATCTTTTTAAGTCTTGCTTTATTATTATATGCTATAAGCAAATAAATAGTTGCTAAAAGCACTTAAATATCCTAATTTCCTGGGGTGACAGAATCTTGCCTGAGAATGGCTATCTGGAATGTATGTAGACAGAACTGTGGTTAGATAAGTCGAATACATTGTCGCAATACACCGGATGTATGCTCGGTTGATACTTCTTCGTCAGGGACTGAAGAGGGCAGAAATACCGCACTTTCATATTCAAGTTGTTGAAATCATGTCCCCAGGTAGGCCGTTCGGAATCTGTTGCCGGAATACCGGCAGGTCGTAAGGATCAGACAATGAACGGCAATCGATCTGTGATAAGGTTTCGAGAGGTCAATAACCACAGAGACGATGAGGTGTCGGATGGAGCAACTCAGCAAGCAACAAAGACGCGCCTGGGATATCAATGGCTTCATTCACCTTGAAGGAGTGCTGGATGCTGATGAGATTAGTCACCTCTGTCAGCAGGTGGATGACATCCGTACTAAACCAGGTTGGGAGCCAACCAACCTTCCCATGGGTCATTACGACTGGGTCGAACAGTGCCAGAACCAGGATACAGAAGGATTTATGGACCGGCGCGATCTTTTGTCCTATGACGATGCATTTATCAACCTGATCGACCGTCCTGGTGTTTTCGACCTGATTGTTGACATCATGGGACCGTATCTCGCATTCAGTATGTCCCAGATTATTGTGCGCGCATCCACACCAAAATTCCCTGGTTATACTCACACCGATGGCGGAGAGGGTCTGCGTCGAATCCGGGTGACTGAGACCAGTCGTCCGCTTGCGATGAAAGCTCTGTATCTTTTAACCGATGTTACCGAGATCGGTAGTGGCAATTTCACCGTCTTTCCCGGTAGTCATATGCGACCCTTCCCTGAAGTCGATGAACCCATTGTTACCCCTGAGACACCCGGCGCTGTTCCTCTGACTGCCAAAGCAGGAGATTGTATAATATTTCCCCACTCCCTCTGGCATGGGCCCGGTCCCAACATATCCGGTAAGGCGCGAAAGACACTTTTATACAATTATTGTCAGATGTTCATACGACCCTACGATTTTGCAGTAACGTCTGAAGTTGCAGATCGCTGTACGCGAAGGCAACGCAGACTGCTGGGAGACCTTGGTTACGATTTTCGACCAGGATCCTACGTCTATGTACCTGAGGATCAGCTGGACGTAATTGAAAATGGTTGAGGTCACACCATTTTTGGCGAACACCCTGTAAGACCGGTGTGAAGTTTTAGGCTGGTTTAACTGCCGGGAGCGAAGTAAGTCGACCGACTGACTCTCCATCGCTTATTTCAATAACGGGGCAGGAGAGGGATTCCCATGTATCATGTATCCAAAATGCGCTTGAGCCAAGAATGAATGATGTGGACAGGATCGGGCTTGAAAGTGCTGTTGTAAGGAAAACGGCAGCATCGAGGGCAGGTTTCACTGAAGGGTCTGTTGGCAGACACCTGCTGAAGCTGGGATCCTTCATGGCCGTGGGCACGATGACAATGAATGTCGCCCAGCTGGCTGAAGCGGTTTATCTTGGCATGGTCAGCACTGAAGCCCTGGCAGCCATGGGTTTCGCATTTCCAATTACAATCACTTTGTTTGCATTCGCAGGCGGCATAGGATCCGGTGCCTCGTCAGTTATTGCCCGAGCCATGGGCGCTGGTGATCGAGATCGCGTGACACTATTGGTAACACATGCGCAGATTCTCGCCATTATTGTAGGCACTCTTCTTGGGGTATTTGGTGCGATCTTCGCTGAGCAGATAGTACAGGCCCTGGGTGCCAAAGGCGTTGTGCTGGATATGACCATCCAATATCTTCAGGTCTATATGTTTGGTGTTCCGTTTTTCCTCTTGTCCATTGTTGGTTCAACGCTGCTGAGAGCAACGGGAAGCGCCGCGAGTCCAGGCATTATCATGGCAACCGGATCTATTGTGCAGATTCTGTTGGGCCCAATCTTCATATTTGGCTGGCTGGGAGTCCCCGAACTCGGCATCGCAGGAGCGGCCTGGGCATACGTACTGTCCCGGTTGGTTAGTATTGTTTTATATAGTGCGCTACTCATCAGGACTCGTATGATGCGCCTGGTGCTTGACGGTATGCCATCGTCCTGGATGTCGATTCTGCATGTGGGTGGGCCCGCGATCCTAAGTGGTCTGATCATGCCATTCTCCATGTTGGTTATCACGCGACTGCTTGCCGGGCATGGCCATGAAGTTGTAGCCGGCTACAATGTTGCTACTCGAGTCGAAACCATGGCTCATATGATTCTCTGGTCTGCTTCTTCGTCGGTTGAGCCATTCATCGGTCAGAACTGGGGGGCCAGGAACTTCGATCGTGTTAAACGGGCTTTGTTTCTAACGAACAGCTTTAGCCTCGCCTGGGGTGTATTCACTTTTGTTCTTATGTTGCTCATCGGTGAATTTGTCGTCTCACTCATAGACGATAACCAGGTAGTTAGTGAGGTGGCCAGTTCGTTCTTTCTTATTATTCCACTCAGTATTGGATTTATGGGCATTATGCAGATTGCAACCTCCAGCTTTAACGCAAGAGGTTTACCATTGCCAGCGCTGGTCATTTCAGTGGTCCGCACGGTTGTTGTCTATGTTCCTCTGGCGATAGTTGCGGATATGTTCTGGGGGTATGTGGGAATCTTTTTGGCTACATCGGCAACCAATGTGGGTGTTGGAGTTGTTGCATGGTATTGGAACAGGCAATCAGTGGCGCTGCAAAAAGGTCAGAGAGATCTGAGCAGCAGAAAGACAGAATCGTTAGAAAGCTGATAAGGTGCGTTGGATGGCCTCTGCAGGCTTGCCAACATTGAATTGATCAAGGGAGTAAATCATGGCCGCTGTAGAATTTGAACACAATAATCATATTGCAATCGTGACACTGAACCGCCCGGAAGCAATGAATGCCATGAACCCTGAAGTCATGGTGGGAATGTTTGATGCTTTTCAAGAGATCGAGAATAACAACGATATCCGTGTGGCTATACTCACGGGAACCGGCGATAAAGCGTTTTGCGCGGGTGCTGATCTGGGCCAGCTGATACCTTTGATGACAGGTTCTCGTGGACCTGAAAATGAATGGGACGATCGCTTTCTTTCCGAGGTATCACAGCAGGGGTCCTATCTCATGAGTCGCGACACCGTTAAACCGGTGGTGGCGGCGATAAATGGTCATGCGATTGCCGGGGGTATGGAACTTGTACAGGGAACTGATTTGCGGGTTGCTGTACCTTCAGCAAAATTTGGTCTGCAGGAAGTTAAGTGGGCGATCTTTCCCGCTGGTGGTTCAACAGTAAAGCTCAACCGGCAGATTCCTTATGCAAAGGCAATGGAGCTCATGTTGACAGGGGACCTGATTACTGCCGAAGAAGCATTTGATTATGGCTTCCTTAATTACGTTGTTGAGCCGAATGAACTGATGAATAAAGCCATGGAACTGGCAGAAAAACTTGCTGGCAACGGCCCGATAGCCGTTCAGGCAATCCGGAAATCTGTAAGAGAGGTCTGGGGCCGACCAGAAAAAGAAGGTCTGGCAATGGAGTCAAAGTTCTCTGCACCTGTGTTTCAAAGCGAAGATGCCATCGAAGGGCCTAAAGCGTTTATGGAAAAACGGACGCCGGTTTACAAAGGTCGTTAACAGAGCTGGGTCATTGAATCCCCCGGTTGCTTACCAGTATCTTCAGTTGATCGACTGCAGGTGGAAATACCTCAACGATGCTTTCGTCAAAACGCAGATCCGCGAACCTGTCGAGAGGTGTTTCTCCCTGGTTTACGATGACGAGTTTGGCCCCGGCGCTGTGCGCCACCTGAGGGACGGTTGCGGCTGGCGTTACAACCAGACTGGAACCGAGAACGATCATAAGATCACATGACTCGGCACAGGCAAAGCTGTCATTAAGATCTCTTGTTGGCATTGAATCACCAAATCCGACCACACTTGATTTTAGTGAACCGCCACAACTGCATCTGTCCGGCGCTTCGTTTTTTGGGTAGGTTTCCTCACACCGCTTGCATCTGCTTCGAGTCATATTGCCATGTAACTCAGCCAGCTTTTCAAATTTAATACCAGATGCGAGGTGTAGATTGTCGATGTTCTGAGAGACCAGGAAATGAAGCTTGCCCATGGATTGCAGTTCAACAATAGCGTTGTGACTGATATTGGGGCTTGCCTGACTCCAGTCCCGGTCCTCGTCTTTAGGTGGAAGGCCCTTGTCCCGGCGAGTCCAGACGCCATCGGGCCCTCGAAAATCCGGAAGCCCGGAATCGGTGCTGATACCAGCACCGGTAAACAGGACGATTCGGTTGCTTTCGGACATAAGTCCTGCCAGGACCTCGATTCTCTCACTGATTGTCTGTATGTCCATTTCTACCTGCCTGTCGCCCCTTTGAATACCAGTCCTTTGGCGTTCAACCTGATGCGGTACAGGCTTGTACGAGCGGTAATATAGAGGGTACTGCCGTCATCTCCCCATCCGGCGTTAGCAGGTAATTCGTTAGTGGCAATGGTTCCCAGGTGCTTGCCGTTTGGACTAATGACGATTACGCCACCGGGACCAGTGCCGTAGATATTGCCATCTTGATCAAGAGTCAGACCATCTGGTGCACCAGGTCGCGGGATGCTGTTGGCGTCGAAGAACACAGAACCATCGCCTAGTGTAAGATCGTTAGATAGCGGATAGGACATCCACAGTCGATTCGGCGGTCCGTCGGAATTTGCCACGTACAGCGTGCGCTCATCCGGTGAAAGACCGATGCCATTCGGTCGGGTTTGATTTGCAGCCAGCAGGGTAACAGTGCCGTCAACATCGAGGCGATAGATACCATTGTGAGGCTGTTCTTTATTTGGATCTTCATCCTGTTTTTGCAGACCATAAGGTGGATCAGTGAAGAAGGCAGCACCGGACGAGTGGAAAACAATATCGTTGGGGCTGTTGAGTCGACCACCTTTGTGCCTGTCAGCCAGCGTTGTGCGATTGCCATCATCTTCCAGCCGGGCAACGCGACGGTTGCCGTGTTCACACAGAATGAGCCTCCCATTTGGATCGAGCGCCAGACCGTTCGATCCACCATTCCCACCCGTCGTTGCACCTTCAGGCATGACGGGTCGCATGAATACAGACGAACCGTCTTGCTCAGACCATTGGAAGACAGTGTTTGCAGGAATGTCACTGAAAAGAAGGTGACCCGGTCTACCAGGCACCCAAACTGGTCCCTCTATGAATTGATATCCACCTGCGACCTTTTCGATGATCGCGCCTTCAGGGACGAGTTTGTCGAATGCCGGGTCGAATCGTTCGATGCTTCCGGCTGTGTTATTGCTTGTTTCGGACTTCTCTGGTGTCGTTGAGACGCTGCAACCAGTTGCGGTTACCAGACACGCGAAAAGAACTCCTGGCCCCGGTATTTTCATAGCGATTCCCCTGGCATTTTAGATCAGATTACCTTGGGCTTATGGATAACAGCAAGGGGTCTTCTGTCGAACTCACATTATTCGTTACTCGTCAGGCGATAAACGCTGTAATCCTTCTGATCCAGTCAGCGCTATAACCAATGGAGCTCAATTACAAAACCGCCTGCAATCAGTTATGTAAGCTTCCTTCTTTCCAGTTCTCGTTGAAGACGAAAGACATCAGATTCCGTTGGTTCACTCAACCTGGACTCATCCAGTTTGCCTGCGGTATGAGCGAACATTTTGTGACCATCATAGGTGATGAATTTACTCGGAATCACCTCAATAATTACCCTGATGGGTGAATCGAGAAGCTTTTCAAAATCTTTGGCAGCCGATTCATCCGGATAGAGCGCCCGGGCAAAGTCCGGATAGAACCAGTCTTTTGTTTCCTTGTCCTCGTGAATGACGCAAGTTCCCTTGATGGTGACTGTTTTGCCAGCACCGATCTTTGTTCCTGTTGAAGTGACTATCACTGACGTTTTCGGATTCCGTTTGATCGCACTGATTCTGTGCCGATGTGCACCGGCTGTGAGCCAGACTCTATCGTTCCGCCAGATATACGACATGATGACACCCATCGGCCATTCATCTCGTGTACACCAGTTAAAAACGCATTCTCTTTGCGTAAGTAGTAATGCTTCCTGATCCTCGGGATCCATCTGGTATATCGAGACCATTTCATAATTGTCTGGTTGACTCATATCCTCTCCTTATTCAAGACATGATATTGACCACAGTAAACATTTATCTCAACCTCACCATCACAAAGACAGCAGACTAAGAGCACTGTTGACGGAGGGGTTACGTCTCAATCACCGCAATGGCTTCTATTTCCAGTAAAAGTTCTTCCATGACCAGGGCAGAAACACCAATCATGGTAGAAGCGGGTTGGTTTTCCTGAGTGAAGTATTTATCTTTTGCGACTCTGATTGCTTTACTTTTGTCACGGTTCAAATCGACCACAAAGGTGTTGATTTTCACTACGTCTTCAATATCAGCGCCCGCCGCCTTAAGTTCCTTTACAAGGTTATCGTAGGTAACCATGGCCTGCTCTTCGAAGGTTTCTGCTACCTTACCGTCTGCAAATCCTACCTGACCTGAAATATAGATAGTCTTGACTCCGTTGCTGTCGCAACTGACAGTATTAGTGAAACCGAAAGGATGGGGATTGATAAACTCTTTATTTAACATGGAAATGTGCCTGTTCTGATTAATCGGAAGATTTGGGATTAACGAATTACCGTTACCCTAATGTAACCCAGAAACGCAGTTGAACACACTTCTCGACCAAGCAGTAGATGGCAGTACAAAGAACGAACCTCAGGGTGTCGGCTGCCATTCCAGCCGAATCGCCTTTGCGCAATTAGCGAAGTTTCGGTAGTACGTCCCGGGAAAGCCTCGCTACACTTGCCGCCACTTGATTAGGGTCAGCATCTCGCGAACCTGTAAGAAGTACCAGACGATCCAGCCCTGTTTCGAGCAACTCTGCTAACCGTTCTATGCAGTAACCATGCTGGCCTGTAATTGCAAACCGACTGATGAATTCATCGGGTACTTCCTTCATGTGATCTGCTGCACCGCTGGCATGATTTTTCATGTCATAGTTTTCACCGATTTGCCGGTAGACAGCCGCGTCATCCAGGTTGCTAAAGTTCTTACTCGACATTCCTGTGAAATGAGCGAAAGCGCCGGTGCTGCCTTTAATCACTGAGCGTGCAACTTCAATGCTATCGCTGCAGGCAATGTTGACGTAAGCACCAAACGACAGATCATCCGGATCAAGTCCCGCTGATGCTCTTGCAGATTTCGCAGCTTCTATGGCTTCAGTGATTCTTGTGGCGTCAGCTCCCAGCGCAAAGGTAATGCGGTCGGCCAGTCTTGCGCTGAGTGTAATAACACGAGGACCTGTGGCGGCAACATCTACAGGTACTTTGGGTTGCCCGGTTGAACCGATCCACAAGTTGTTACTGGCGAATCCATCCAGATCGACTGAGTCTCCTTTCAGATATCGTTGGACCTGATCGATATAGATCTCCAGTTTTTTCGCTGATGCTGGCTTCTGCCCCAGGTATCCAAGTGAAGAATCACCGCGGCCAATGCCAAGCACTGCTCGCCCCTGTGACTCTACTTGTACAGTGGCTATTGCGGATGCAGTTACGGCAGGGTGACGGGTAACCGGGTTGGTCACAGCCGTCCCCACTTGCAGGCGTGTTGTTGCCTTTGCGGCAAGACACATTGCGCTGTAGATGTCTCCGGACAGACACTGCGTATCTGCAAAATACAGTCCATCCCACCCCCCTTGTTCTGCTCGTTGGGCCGCGTTTTCACTATTCCCTGGCATCGGAAATGTAAGTTGCCAAAATTCCGCCATCGGATGTCCTATTGCTTTATGTTTGTAATTAGCAGGATTTGCAGAGCATATTGGACTTCACATGTAAAATATAGCCTGACCCGAATGGTACTTACATTAGGAGCAGCATGCAGCTAGCGATCCTACCTGTGCAAGCTTGTGAGTGTAGAGCCCGGGTTTCTCTTTTCGCGTAGTTCTGCAGCGTGCGTAGGCAGGAGCCGGAGCCGCGAAGCTGTCTGAACGAGTGGAGCACAGGGATGTGCGGAACGAGTAAGCGAAGAGAGAAATCTGGGATCGGAAAGTCCTAAAGGCTCCTCGTAGGAGTACTTAAGTAAGTGCCATTAGGGCCCGGCCCCTTTATACCGGTTTAACGAATCTACTGACAGCTAGTAGTGAGTCGTTTAGGATATGTAAGATGTTAGATGGAGATAACAAAGACATGGGAGCCTGTGTGGTCAGGAATGAATCACTTAGGACAGCATTTCGTCGTTTCAATTTGATCTGCGTTCTGCCACTTGCCGGGTATTCGGTGTGATGGCTGACCCCGTATTGCGTCTTCGGCAAATCTGTCTGCTCGCACGGGACCTGGAGTGGACATCCAGCGTGCTGACGACAGCATTCGATGCGCCCGTCGTGTTTCAGGATCCCCGAATGGCCGCAGGCGGGTATCTTTTTAACACTCACATTCGGCTGGGTGATTCATTTCTCGAGACAGTTTGCCCGACAGACCTCGCATGGCAGCGTTCCTCGACCCAGACCAGGCTTCTGGAGCGTAGTGGTGACTGCGGATACATGGCAATCGTGCAGGTCCCTGATGTTGCTGTGGCATCTCGATCAATGTCAGTCCAGGGTTCGGGGCGAGGGATCGTTTCAGGGGATTGGAATATCTGTCCTGGTTCGCCGGGCTCAGGTCTTGCCGGGGTTGAGTCGGGGCGTTATGTGCTGGGCGAATCCCTACCCAAGAATCCCGGTACGGTTTCTGGCGTGAACGTTCAGTTCGACCCGCGGGATTTTGGGACTCTCGCTGAGATTCAGGAAAACTGGCCCGACCATGGTGATTTTCCAAAGAATAAGGGCACATACTTCCCAGCCGGAAACCGGTGGCAGAATGGGGTTGATGCACGGCCTCACGGGGGTGTGACGACCGGATTCGCGGCTGTTGAAATCGCGCCTCGCTTTGATGATCCCGAGGAGGTCTGTAAAAGGTGGATGAATGGGCTTGGTGCAGGGTGCTCAATTGATCCGGCGCAACCCACAACGCTCAGGCTGGCAGGCCAGCAGACGATGAGGTTCGTCAAACCCGAACCCGGCGGCAGAACCGGCGTTGTCGGCGTGGATCTGTGGGCGGCCCCTGGGGTACACAAGAAGTTTGATGCGATGGTGATCTGCGGCGTGAAGTGGACCCTTGTAGATTACCCTGATTGATCATCCATCAATATCATTTCACCCGCATGGCATGAGGATATCTGGCGGCTGCCCCATCCAGGAGATAGCGGGCAAAAGATATGCAGAAAGGGAATGGACGATGGTAGCTGCTGAGTGAGTACAACAAATACAGACACCTAATCCCACATTAGCGTGCTAACGGGTGGCCCATTTGATTCATCGGTGCCGCGGGCGTAAAAAAGGGTACTTCAGCATTGGCATGGCTTCTTTCTGTCATCGTACTTGTGTCAAACTGTGACTACCGTAATTTCGAGTTTACATATTGTGAATGATGGTTTCCCGGGTCCAAAAACACGCGCGGCACTAGAACGCGGTATTCCGCTATTCAAAAACGGGTTGAGGTTCGAATCCGAAATGGAGCGAGCCGGGTTACGCGGATTTCGTCCGGTAAGACAGATCGTCATAGACAAGGCGGAGGGTGATTTCGTCTGGGACTTGGACGGTAAACGCTACATCGACTTTCAGAACGGCTGGGCGACAAATCCGCTTGGTAACTGTCATCCCGAGATATTGGAGGTCGTGGAGGCAGCCAACCGGCGGTTTGGCTTCCATTTTGATCACCCACTGCGCTACGACCTGGCTGAAATGCTCGCCGACATCATGCCGGGCAAGGCGCTGCCGCGAACAAATTATGAGGTGTCGGGGACTGAGGCAGCCGAAGCCGCTGTGCATCTGGCACTTACGCACACGAAGCGGCGCTACATTATCACATTCAGTTCGTCCTACCACGGCATGGGACTCGCCACGAAGGTTCTGAGCGGCCTGGACGGCGACTACACCACCTACCTTGAAGGCTGGGGCGGTGGCGTTATCAAGGCACCTTACCCCCATAGTGAGCGAATTCCTGCCGGTATGAGTGAGGATCAGTACACGGAGTATTGCCTTTGGTACCTCGATAATCACATTCCGTCAAGCATTGCAGCGCGTGACAACATCGCGGGCATCCTGGTCGAGCCGGGTCTCGCCGAGGGTGGGAACTGGATACCGTCAACACGTTTCTTAAAGGGTATTCGCGATATCTGTGACAAGAACGACTGGCTGATGATCTCTGATGAAGTTTTGACAGGCCTGGGTCGTACGGGCCGAATGTGGGGTATCGAGCACTATGATGTGGTGCCCGATATCCTCGTCTATGGCAAGAACCTGTCCGGTGGTATTGCACCATTATGCGGAATTTCCGCGCGCGACGGCATCATGGGCGACAATACTGATTTTGGATCCGGCTCAACTTTTGCCGGAATGCCTGCGGGGTGTGCGGCGGCGATCAGGACACTGCAGATCTTCGAACGGGATCATATCGTGGCGCATGCGAAACGGCTTGGCAATATTGCGGCCGGGATCATGCGCGAATGGGGAAAGTACAGCATTGTGCGTCAGGCGCGAGGCAATGGATTACTGCTCGGTGTGAGTTTCGGCAAGCCTGAATCCGCAGACGCCGAGGAAAAAGACTGGTGGACGGCACGGGCTGTTCGCGGAAAGATGCTCGAGAACGGCGTATGGGCGATTTCTGATCACGAGGACACGATTCGAATGTACCCCGCACTCAATATAGAGGAATCTGTGCTTCGCGAAGGACTGCAGATTATGGAGGACGCGATCCAGTACATTGAAATAAACGGGCATACGGAAGGCGACATGGTGGCGTATCCGAGTGGTGTTTCGGGCTTTTAGTCCATGTTGGCGACAAACCCGCGGAACAGGGCAATGCTTTGCTGATACTGACCCTGAACTTATTCAGTGCTGGTCGTCGTCGTTGCACCGAACATCCTGTCCACCGTTTCTTCTTTAAGCAATTCAAGTTCAGCCGCCAGCGCATCACGCCCGGCCTGCGCCGCCGGGTCAGAGGGGTGGTAAGCCAGTTCTGATTCGGGATCGCCGGCAACACGGGTAGCAGTTAACACACGTGCTTTGCTGTAATCATACGGCATTGCACAATGTAAAAGGCAACGATTGTCCCAGAAGAGGGTATCTCCTGCCTGCCATTTGTGACGGTATATTCTAGATTTATCCGAAAGTACAAAATCCAGTAGTGACTTCAGGAGTTTTCTGCTTTCTTCCCGCGACAGGCCGGGAATACCAAATGCATGACGACCGATAAAAAGACTCTTTATACCGGTTTCCGGGTGAGTCTTAACCAGGGGTCGAAGGTAGGCTTCACCATGGTAGATACTGGCTTCGGTCTGTACCGGAAAGTCACCAACGTCATTTGCCTGGGAGTACTGGGTTGAATGGTAGGCACTGAGTGTATTGATGCGATCTTTCGTGGCTTGATCGAGTGCAGCGTAAGCGGCACGTGTGTCCACGAACTCGGTTCCACCACCTTCATCCGGGACGGTTATCGCCGAAAGCATCGCACATTTGCTGCTCGCGGGTTTATAGCTCGAGTCCGTATGCCAGGCTTCATTACCGACGTTAGTTCGCATACGCTGGGTCTCCAGTTCGAAAATGCGACCATAGGTGCCGTCCTTGTTCTTTTCCTGGTTGGCCATGGGAATGCCACCGAATTCAAGTTCTCCGAACCGCTCGCCAAAGGAAATATTCTCCTGTACTGACAGGAACTGGGCAGGGAACAGCAGGAGACCATGCTTTAGGAAAGTGGTTTTAATGACAGTTAACTCATTGTCATTCAGATTGGCCAGTTTGACGTTGGTGACAACTGCACCAAATACTTTGTTCTCGATGGGTGTAATGTTCATTTGACGTTGACATCATGCTCAGGGTGGAAATGTCAAAATAAAACACATCGCTGTGAATTAGCAAGTCGTAGGGTTCAACCAGGAAATAGACTAGAGATGGCGAAAGGTTAGAGCGTATGATTCTTTAACAGATTCTGATTGACAAATCGCTCGTTCAAGGAACTCTGACTGGTAATTTATATATGAGGATGCGACAGAAATGACGGTTAAAAAAGAAGGCGACTTTGCGATTACTCGGGAGAGCCTATACGGCACCGAGAACGAACCAACCTATGCAGGTATTACTTCATTCATGCGACGAAAGTACACCCGCGACCTGACAGGGGTTGACCTGGTTGTGACGGGTGTTCCTCTGGACAGTGCGACAACTAACCGACCCGGGACGAGATTAGGGCCACGCGCCATCAGAGTTGCATCGACAATCATCTCCTGGATGCGTCCTTACAACACTGTGATGGATCCGTTCGATAAATTGGCGGTTGTCGACTATGGCGATTGTTTCTTTGATTTCGGTCGACCTGAGACAATTTCAGACTCAATCGAAGCGCATGCGACCAGCATTATAAATCGTGGGCCGGCGCTTTTGTCACTTGGTGGTGATCATTTTGTTGCATGGCCACTGCTAAAAGCTCACGCTAAGCGGCATGGCAAACCTTTATCACTCTTGCATTTCGATGCCCACAGTGACACCTGGGAAGATGAGGAAGGTCGTAACGATCACGGCACCATGTTCTGGCATGCCGTAAAGGAAGGTTTGATCGACCCGGCCAGTTCAGTACAGATCGGACTGCGGACGAACAATGAAGACGCGCTCGGATTCAATATTCTTGATGCTCCCTGGGTACATGAGAATGGAATCAGGGCCGTTATCGATAAAACGTTAGAGATACTGGGTGATCGGCCCGTCTATCTGAGCTTTGATATCGATTGTCTTGATCCGAGTTACGCGCCCGGAACCGGCACGCCGGTCTGTGGCGGACTCACGTCTCATCAGGCCATCGCCATCCTTCGCGGCCTGATCGGCATCAATCTGATCGGCATGGACCTTGTTGAAGTTGCGCCTGCCTATGACTCTGGTGAAATCACTGCGCTTGCCGCCGCTACTTTAGCGATGGAGATAATCAACATTTACGCGAATCGACCCGAGTAGGTCAAAGCCGGTTTCGATTGTGGCTCGTATGATGGTTTAAAGAAGCCCACGCGACCAGTTTTTTTGACTGTCTCCATGGCTTCGTCATCAGATTCTGGTTAAAACAGGCCACCTATGATGTCAATCCCGAAGAAATTCCTGAACACAGTGACCAGAGTAATGATCCCCAGGATTATCGGGCAGATGTAGCTGATGGCAATATCAACATATACCTCGAGAAAACCAGTCTTGCTCTGGTGTGATCCGACCCGGATTTCCTTATTGAAGTTCGACTTCTTCCAGACATAGGCTGTAAATACCGAGATCAGCAGACCACCCAGTGGCAGAAAGGTATCGTTGGCAATCAGGCCGACAAAATCCATGAAATTCATTGTGCCAGGCCCTGGCAGAGTGATGAAATTTTTCAGGGATTCAACAGCACCGACAGATAACATTGACGGTATACCGATCAGATAGATGGTGCCAGCCACCGCCCATGTGGCTGCCTTTCTTTCGACTTTGAGCTCATCAATCATGTATGCGGTGGGTACCTCGAGCAGTGAAATAGTGGACGTAAATGCTGCGAATGAAAGCAGTAGGAAAAACGCCGTGCCAATAACCATGCCAAGACTATGCCCCAGGGACTCAAAAATACCGGGGAGAGTTATGAATATGAAACCGGGACCTCCCGACACTTCCCTTATCCCAACCGGGTCGCCTTGTGTCATGTAGGCAACAAAAGGGAACATCATTAGACCTGCAAGAAATGCGATGCTGACATCTGTAACTGTAATTACAGCAGCGGCTCGAACAATATTGGTTTCCCGTGAGACATAACTGCCATAGGTAATCAATGCTCCCATGCCCAGTGACAGAGAGAAGAAAGCTTGCCCCAGCGCCTTATATACAATGTCACCTGTTATTTTGCTGAAATCCGGTTGCAGGTAGTATTTGATCCCTTCCATTGCATTGGGCAAGGTCAGGGCATAGATAACCAGGGCTAGAACGAACACAACTAGGGTTGGCATCAGGATTCTTGCGGCGCGTTCAATGCCTCCGGAGATGCCGTTGGATACGACAAAGGCTGTACCGCTCATGAAGAGCAAGGAATACAGGCCCATCTTGATCCAGTCTTTGGTAAAGGCATCGAACTGATTTCCAATATCGAAATTGCCCAGAAGCATTTCGACGAAATAGCCCAATGCCCAACCGGCAACAACCGTATAGAAGGACAGGATCAGGAATCCGGAGGCGACGCCCAAATAGCCAAGGAACGTCCATCTTTTATGTCCCAGCGATTTAATTGCGCCGACTGGATTCAATTGAGTTTTTCTGCCGATGGCAATCTCTGCCACCATCACGGGGAAGCAGAGTGTGAAGGCAAAAAAGAGATAGGTCATTACAAATGCGGCACCACCACCAGCTCCCACTTCGAAAGGAAATTTCCAGATGTTACCGAGTCCCACTGCAGAACCGCTTGCAGCCAGGATGAATCCAATGCGAGACTTGAAGTGATCACGTGTTGCCATAGTCATTATCCATCTCGGTAGAAAATACTGACGCCCTCACTTAACTTAAGATTTAGCATCAATGAAAGATGCCCTGGTGTGATACGTTGTATCACATAAAATAATCCGAAGAAGAGGTATCTTTAGGCAATTTACCAGTTTATTTGGTGTCTCAAAAGGTTGACTCATTCTTCTTGTAAGGAAATTATCAAATAAGCACGCTGTTGAGGAACCGGGATCTGGTAGACCTAATTCTTGTCTGGGATATCGCTGCGGTTCAAAGGTAGGTGAGGGTAGACTTAAGAACAAGAGGGCTATCCAAACCGAGGTGGTACCAATACTGTATCTTGAGCAATCTCACTCAACTCCGGGTAGTCGAGTGTGTAGTGGAGCCCGCGACTTTCCTTACGCTGGATCGCAGATTGAATGATGAGGTCGGCGATGGTAATTAGATTACGAAGTTCAATCAGATCGCTGCTGATTCGATAATTGCTGTAGTACTCCGCAACTTCCTGGTTCAGCAGTTGAATCCTGCGTCGGGCCCGCTGCAGACGTTTATTGGTGCGCACGATACCCACGTAGTCCCACATAAAGCGCCGAACCTCATCCCAGTTATGGGAAATGATGACGTCTTCGTCAGAATTAGTGACTTGAGATTCATCCCAGTCCGGGATGGCAAAATTCTGATGATCGACCGGGTGCGACTGGATATGTTCTGCGGTCGCAATGGCAAATACCATGCATTCCAGCAGTGAGTTGCTGGCCATTCGATTTGCCCCGTGCAAACCCGTGAAACTGGATTCCCCGATTGCATAGATGTTGGGAATATCAGTTAGTCCTGAGGTGTCAGTCATAATGCCGCCGCATGTGTAGTGTGCAGCAGGTACGATCGGAATTGGCGAAACTGTGATATCGATACCGAGATCAAGACATCGCTCATAAATTGTGGGAAAGTGGCTCCTGATGAACGACACATCCTTGTGGCTGATATCCAGATAAACGCAGTCACAACCCAGTCGTTTCATCTCATGGTCAATGGCACGAGCCACGATATCTCTTGGTGCCAGTTCGGCACGCACGTCAAATTTGTGTATGAAACGGCTACCATCGGGAAGCACCAGTTGCGCACCTTCACCGCGAAGTGCTTCCGAGATAAGGAATGATCTGGCCTCCGGATGGTAAAGACAGGTTGGATGGAATTGATTGAATTCCATATTTGCGACCCGGCAACCGGCACGCCATGCCATTGCAATTCCGTCCCCGGAGGCAGTATCCGGGTTGCTGGTGTACAGATAGACCTTGCTGGCACCGCCAGTCGCCAGAATAATGTACTTGGCGCGAAACAGCTCAACACGCTGGGTGTTGAGGTTAAGTGCATAGGCGCCGATTCCAGCATTGCCAGTCTGACCGATCCGATCCTTGGTGATGAGATCGACAGCGACGTACTGCTCGAATATCTTCACGTTCTGGTGCTGGCTCAGGCGTTGCGCCATTTTCGAGGCAATTTCACGACCCGTGGCATCGGCAGCATGTATGACACGCCGATGGCTGTGTCCGCCTTCCTTGGTCAGATGATAGTCCTCGGAGCCGTCAGCCAGAGTTTGTTTGTCGAATTGAACACCTAATTCCACCAGCCAGTTGACGACATCGGTGCTGCGTTCAACGGTAAAGCGGACCACATCTTCGTGACACAGACCCGCCCCGGCATCCAGAGTGTCTCGCAGATGCGATTCAACACTGTCATATTCATCCAGTACAGCAGCCACACCACCCTGAGCATAATAGGTGGAACCTTCGTTGGCGTCGTCTTTACACAGCATGGCGACGGAGAAATCCTGGGACAGCTTAATCGCCGTGGTCATACCGGCAGCGCCACTCCCGATGATCAGGACGTCATGTGTATGTGTTTTAGTATTCAAATCTACTTCTGGTATCCAATGAGGTCGCCAAGGTTACAGAAATAAGGGGATGGCGTCTGTACTTTCAATGCCTAGTATGTAATTTTGCCTCACGTGTATGAATGTACATAGCTTGAAACACCGGATGATTCGAATCTAATATGTTTAAGAAATCGCTGAAAGATAGTGCCGAACGAACTATTGTGTTGAAGAATTGTCTATTAATCCTTAAGAGCACCCGGCAAGTAGTCCAAATGCGGTATTGGGAGTGCCGGTGATATCTCAGAAAGAGACTGATCGGCAACTAGTGGAGCGTGTAAAACGCGGAGATAAGAGAGCTTACGATCTTTTAGTACTGAAGTATCAGCATAAGATTGTCAGTCTGGTTGGCCGTTATTTGCGCGATCAGGACGAGGTGCTGGATGTTGTTCAAGAGGCATTCATCAAGGCGTATCGGGCGCTGCCGAGATTTCGAGGAGACAGCGCCTTTTATACCTGGCTCTATCGAATTGCGATAAATACGGCCAAGAATCACCTGGTATCAATGTCGAGACGACCGCCGCCTACTGATATTGATATTGAAGAAGGCGAATTTCAGGAAACGACCGGTGTCATGAGTGACATACAAAATCCTGAAAATAGCCTTGCAAGAGAGCAGCTAGAGGCGGTAGTTTACAGTGCTATTGATGATTTAGCAGAAGATTTGAAAGTTGCGGTAACTTTACGGGAATTTGAAGGTCTTAGTTATGACGAAATCGCAGAGGTCATGGAGTGCCCTGTGGGCACGGTCAGATCAAGAATATTCAGAGCTCGTGAAGCGATAGAAAAGAAAATTTCAGCACTTGACAATGAATAGAGGGTAATAAGTGACAGAAAAATCCAAAGAATCCGTTTCTGCCCTTCTGGATGAAGAGATCAGTGAGATCGAACTGCACCGGTTGCTGCGCGAATACACTGATAATCAGTCAATAAGAGAAAGCCTGATTTCATACCAGCAGATTCGAGCCGTTGTAAATGGTGAACATCGATTGACCACCAGGCAGCATCTTGAACTGCATCAACGCATCACTTCAGCGGTTGATGATGAGGAAGGAACTAGTGTTGCCCCGGCCGACACTAAGACACCCGGACAGTGGCATAAACCCGCAGCCGGTTTCGCCGTCGCAGCTTCATTGTTTGTTGCGGTTATCGTCGGTGTGAATACACCTCAACAAATTGCAGATAGTCAGTCTGCGACTGGTGAAACGACTAACTCTGTTACTGATACTCGGATATTGACAGATTCAGAGCAGAATCTCGCCCGGGAGTCATATGTGACCAGTCCGGATGAGCGGCAATTACAACTCCGTGAATTGGACGAAGAGAAACAACGCAGATTGCGAGAATATCTCAACCAGCATGATCGGATGACTCGCATGAACCCGAGAGATACTCAAACAGTAATCTATGACCGCGATAAGGGTGGTAAGAACTGATCCTATGTTAGGTGTGTGCCAACTAAGAAATACCCTGGTGCTTTGTCTTGGGGCGGCAATTGGTTTTCCCGCTGTGGCATCAGAAACAGCCGGCCAATGGCTCGAAAAAATGGACAAGGCGCTTCATGAGCAGAATTACCAGGGCACGTTCATCTACATGCGAGGTTCACAGCTCGACACGATTCAGGTCGTGCATCAGTTTGCAGATGGTAAAGAACACGAAAGATTGACCAGTCAGGATGGTGAAGAACGTGAGATTATTCGTAACGATGACGAGGCTATCTGCTATCACGCACCAGGCGAGCAGGTAGACTTGACTCATGCTGTTCCGATGGGACCATTTTCTCATAGCTTCAGTAAAAACCTGGCGACGAACCATCCGTTGTATCAGGTCTCATTGCAGGGTGAAGGTCGAATTGCTGATCGGCGAGCAGTCAGAGTAAGAATCACGCCACGAAACAGAGACCGGTATGGCTATCAGCTTTGGTTGGACGAGGAAACAGGTCTTTTGCTCAGATCCAATCTGGTTAATAGAGGTCGTGTGCTTGAGTTCTTTCAATTTTCTGAAGTTAAGATCGGAGAGCCCATCGAATCGGCACAACTTTTGTTGTCTCTGTCAAAACAAGCACCTCAGCATACCTTAACCCAGTCCACACAAGAACTGGCAGTGGCTCAGGTAAAGAGAAACTGGCGCCCCGCCTGGGTTCCGAAAGGATTTCAGCAGGTCAGGGTTTCAGCGATTAACGGCATGTCTTTTACAGACGGGGTAGCAAACCTTTCGATTTTTGTTGAGCGTTCTGGCAAGGCTGCGCTCGGTGATGTGCAGACATCAGTAGGTGGCACTGTCGTTTTTTCTCGTCAAATCAAAGGGTCATCGCAGCAGATTACGGTCGTAGGTGAGGTTCCGTTAGCGACTGCGAGAAAAGTGGCTGAATCGATTGAGCCCGTAGTTTACTAATCCTGGTCCGTGTTGTGCAGATTCTCAAAGGAAGCGTCGTAGCTCGGGATCGAACTGGCGTCTGGATTGACGTCAGGCCCCGAGGTTGCTCCGCATGCTATCAGCAGTGTCCTGATTCCGCCAAACCGATCCATTTGCCTGTGTCGGCTGAGAAGGAGTTTTTGACGAGTCATATCGCTTTGTCATTGTCACTTAGAGGTCAATGCGCGTTGCTGTTCAATTCGTTGCTGTTGCCGTTATTTGGATTTGTCCTTGGATTGGTACTGGCGTCTCACCTGGCGCTCAGCGAACCAGTAAGTGTATTGTGTTCATTCGCAGGATTGGGTGTTGGGATGATGTCTTGTCGAAGATTCGACGAACATCAACTGAATGTCTCGGAAATACCAGAAGATGAGGTAGAAGATGTTTAAAGTGGTTCGTCTCTTAGCCATCGGCCTGGCCAGCTTGATGCTGACACAGGTCTATGCCAGATCGGTTCCGGAATTTACTGAACTGGTGAAAGATACGTCGCCCGCTGTTGTTAACATCACTGCTGCACGAAGCACTCAGTCGCGCTCTGAGGATTATAACAGGCGCGAGGTACCCGATTTCTTTCGTCGGTTTTTTGATGATGGAAAGAGGCAAAAACCGACTCCTGCTCGCGGATCAGGTTTCATCGTCTCAACCGAAGGATATATTCTAACCAATAACCACCTTGTAGCTGATGCTGAAGAAATTATCGTTGCACTTAGCGATCGACGTGAACGAGAGGCTAAAGTCATTGGCACAGATCCTTTGTCTGATCTGGCACTCCTGAAAATCGATCCGGAAGATTTGGAATTGCCCGTTGTTGACATAGGCAGTTCTGAGAAGCTTCAGGTTGGTGAGTGGGTGATGGCAATCGGTTCGCCGTTCGGCTTTGAATTATCTGTAACTGCTGGCATTGTCAGCGCCAAGGGAAGGAGTCTACCCGAGAATGGTGGCAACTACGTGCCCTATATTCAAACAGATGTAGCTATTAATCCAGGAAATTCAGGTGGACCTTTGCTGAATCTCGACGGTGAAGTTGTTGGCATCAATTCACAGATTTTCACCCGTTCGGGTGGTTATATGGGGCTCTCGTTTGCAATTCCCATTGATGTTGCCATGGAGGTGGTCGAACAGCTTAAGGAGAAAGGGCAGGTTTCAAGAGGCTGGCTTGGGGTATTAATCCAAAGAGTGGATCATGACCTGGCAGAATCCTTTGGACTGGATCGTGCCGCTGGCGCCTTAATTGCCCGTATCTTGCCCGACAGCCCGGCTGAGAGCAGCGGCTTGAAGGAAGGCGATATCATTATCGAGTTCAATGGTCGAAAGATTGATTTATCTTCTGATCTGCCCCATGTGGTTGGCAGAACAAAAGCCGAAACGGTGGTTGATGTCGAGGTTGTCAGGAAAGGCAAACTTAAGACAGTCGAAGTCGAGATTGGGCTTTTACCTGAAAGACCTGAGCAACAGTTCAGAACCGGACGCCAGATACTCGATAATCGTCTGGGCATCAGTGTGGTTGACCTGACCGACGAGTTACGTGAACGACTTGATCTCGATAAGGGAGTGGCCATTTCACGGATTAGTTTCGGACCGGGAAGAACGGCCGGTCTGCAGCGGGGAGATGTCATCACGGAAATAGATGGTGAGGATGTTTCGGATGTTGAACAGTTCGAAAGGATTGTCAGAGATCTGCCTGCGGATACGGCGATACACATGCGTGTGGTCCGAGATGGACGCCCTGAATATCTGGTGATTAAGATTCCCGGGTAGCATCTGTGACCTCGATAATAAATGCCCGCTGACTATCAGATTCAGTTGCTGGGGTCATCATTTCTCAATAGCGTATAATTAACGAATCCGATAGACTTCACCGCTTTTGCGCGGAGTACCGTTCCGCTCCCCGACTTATTACATGCCTGAACCAGAATACATACGAAATTTCTCTATCATTGCCCATATTGATCACGGGAAATCGACTCTGGCTGATCGATTTATTCAGATCTGTGGCGGCCTCTCTGAGAGGGAGATGAATGAACAGGTGCTCGATTCAATGGACATTGAGCGGGAGCGTGGTATTACGATTAAAGCGCAGAGTGTGACTCTGTACTATGAAGCACTGGATGGACACGAATACCAGCTAAACATGATCGATACACCAGGGCATGTGGACTTCAGCTACGAGGTCTCACGCTCTATGGCTGCCTGTGAAGGTGCATTGCTGGTGGTCGATGCGGCGCAGGGGGTTGAGGCACAGTCCGTTGCCAATTGTTATACAGCGATTGAACAGGGTCTCGAGGTTCTGCCGGTGCTCAATAAGATTGACCTGCCTCAGGCTGATCCCGATACGGTTTGCCAGGAGATTGAGGAGATTATTGGCATAGATGCAACGGGGGCGATTCAGGTAAGTGCAAAGCGCGGCGATGGCATTAAAGAACTGCTGGAAGAGCTGATTGAGGTAATTCCACCGCCAGCGGTTGACAGGAACAAGGATCTCCAGGCTCTCATTATTGATTCATGGTTTGATAATTATCTTGGCGTCGTTTCACTTGTGCGGGTAGTGCAAGGTCAGATATCTGTTAAGGACAGAATTATGATGAAGTCCATCGGGAAAATGCACCAGGTGGATGCAGTTGGGATTTTTACGCCAAAACGGCAGGAAACGGGCGTACTAAAAGCGGGAGAAGTGGGGTTTGTTGTAGCGGGTATCAAAGACGTCAAAGGTGCTCCAGTTGGTGATACCATCACCCTCTTATCAACCCCGGAAGTAGCAGAATTGCCGGGCTTTCAGCAGGTCAAGCCCCAGGTATTTGCGGGCATGTTCACTGTAAATGCGGATGATTTCGAGGATTTCAGAAACGCGCTGGAAAAACTCATTCTCAACGATGCCTCACTTGTTTATGAACCTGAAAGCTCGGATGCGCTGGGGAACGGTTTTCGTTGTGGTTTTCTGGGTATGTTGCACATGGAAATTGTGCAGGAGCGTCTGGAAAGGGAATACGATCTCGACCTGATCACTTCCGCTCCCACAGTAATCTACGAGGTTTTAAGCAGGAATGGTGAAATATCAAGGGTAGACAATCCGTCTCAATTGCCTGATCCATCGACAATACAGGAGATGAGAGAACCTATTGCCAGGGCTAACATGCTGGTACCGGCTGAATACCTTGGTGGTGTTATCACAATGTGTGTTGATAAGCGCGGTGTCCAAAAAGATATGCAGTTCGTCGGTAAGCAGGTGTCACTGACCTATGACCTTCCCATGAATGAAGTCGTGCTGGATTTTTTCGATAAACTAAAGTCCGTGAGTCGCGGTTATGCTTCTCTGGACTACAGTTTTGACCGATTTGAAGCTTCTGATCTGGTGAGACTTGATATATTGATTAATGGTGACAAGGTTGATGCGTTAGCAGTGATAGTGCATAAAGACGACGCCAGAACCAAAGGTTTTTCACTTACCAAGAAAATGAAAGAATTGATTCCGCGGCAGATGTTCGATGTAGCGATTCAGGCAGTGATGGGCGGTCAGATTATTGCCCGACAGACAGTGAAGGCGCTGCGAAAAAATGTGACGGCGAAATGTTACGGTGGTGATGTGACACGCAAGAAAAAGCTACTCGAGAAGCAGAAAGCAGGGAAAAAGCGAATGAAGCAGGTCGGTAGTGTTGAAATTCCCCAGGAAGCGTTTCTGGCTGTCCTGAAGGTAGAGAAATGAGCGTTAACTTTCCACTTATGCTGGTTTTATCAACTGCCATAACGGGGCTGATCTGGCTGGTTGATATTTACCTGTTGCGGCCAAAACGGATCTACGCTGCTGACGCTGTTCGAAAGCACATCCAAAAAGAGACCGAGGACGCGATAGAAAGAGTAATGAAAGAACCTCTTGTCGTTGAGTATTCGATCTCATTTTTCCCAGTGTTACTGTTTGTTCTGGTGCTTCGCTCCTTTCTGGCTGAGCCATTTCAGATCCCAACCGGATCGATGATACCAACACTCAAGATTGGTGATTTCATTTTAGTTAACAAATTTGCTTATGGGATTCGTCTGCCAGTCATTGGAACGAAGATTATTGAGGTTGGGGATCCACAGAACGGTGACGTCATGGTGTTCTTTCCCCCCCATGAAGATGAGTACTTTATTAAACGAGTCGTAGGGATACCTGGTGATAGGGTACGATACGAGGACAAGACACTGTATATTAATGGTGAGGTTCAACCACAGCGGTTCGTTGCCGAGTTACCTCCTAATTCCCCTCGATACAGGGTAATTGAGGAAACCCTGGGTGGTGTTAGTCATTTGATCCACCTGGATATGCATATGCGATTGAAAGAAGGGGAGTGGGTTGTTCCGGAAGGTCACTATTTTATGATGGGTGACAACAGAGATAAGAGTAATGACAGCCGATATTGGGGGCTTGTTTCTGAGCAAGAAATTGTTGGTCAAGCATTTGCGATATGGCTCCATAAAGAGCCGGGACTCAACCTGCCGGGATTTTCCCATAACGGTTGGATAGAATGATTCTTGAAGCTAATGGAGTGGAACAGAAGATGAATTCTCCTAACCGTCAACGTGGTATGGGTGCGGCAGGCTGGCTAATTTTAATATTAGTTTTTGGTTCCATAATCACTGCAGGGACCAAGCTGGCTCCCTTCTACCTGGATCACAATACCATGTCGAATATCATGGATAAGATGGCTTTGGAAGACGGGATGAAAAAAAAACCAAAACGACAGATCTTAGATACCTTGCAGAACCGATTTAAACTCAACAACATTAGAAACTTTCCTCTCAAAGAGAAATTGACCATTGATCGAACCAGTAATGGAACCGAAGTCATGTTGAAGTATGAGGGTCGCGTTGCTCTAGTGGGTAACGTCGACATGATTGCTTCCTTTGAGAAGAAAATAATACTCGGGAAATAACTTCATCCACAGCACCCTACTCATGAGATATGTCAGCTAGCCTTGCGAAACTACAGAGGCGTTTAGGTTATACGTTTGAAGACGTTAATCTGCTGTCGCAGGCTCTGACTCACCGAAGTCACAGTACGAAGAACTATGAGCGCCTGGAGCTTCTGGGTGATTCAATACTGAATTTCATCATTGCCGAAGAATTATTCCATCGATTCGAAACCGCCAGAGAAGGTCAGTTAAGTCGGCTGAGAGCAAAAATGGTTCGTGGTAAGACCTTAGCTGAAATTGCCAGGGAGCTTGAATTGGGTGAATTCCTGATCATGGGGAGCGGTGAATTAAAAAGTGGCGGCTACCAGCTTGAGTCGGTACTGTCTGATACGTTCGAGGCGATCATTGGTGCAATGTATCTGGATGCGGGCCTGGAAATGGTTCGGAGCCGGATAACCAGCTGGTTTGACGACCGCCTTGATGACCTGACGCTGGAAAAGTCCTTTAAGGATGCAAAAACAAAATTGCAGGAATTTCTACAAAGCAAGCAGGCGAAACTGCCAGTCTACGAGGTCGTAAACACAAGTGGGCAATCCCATAAACGGACGTTTTATGTCGAATGCAGATCTGAGTTATTCGATGAACCGGTGAGTGGTGTTGGCAGCAGTCGTCGAATTGCTGAACAAAATGCAGCGTCAGTCGCACTGACCAAACTGGGTCAGGATCATGAGACCGGGTAACGAGAAAAAGTGTGGCTATGTGGCAATTATTGGTCGACCCAATGTAGGTAAATCGACTCTGCTCAACTACATTCTTGGGCAGAAGCTCAGCATTACTTCAAAAAAACCACAAACAACCCGGCATCAGTTGCTTGGCATCAAGACCACGGATGTCGCGCAGGTTCTTTATGTCGATACACCTGGTATTCATGGTGATGAAAAAAAGGCGATCAACCGGTACATGAATCGAAGTGCCAAAAGTGTCGTCAGAGACGTGGACGTCATCGTATTCGTGACGGATAGAACGGACTGGCGACCCGATGATGAAATCGTTGCTGAAGGTTTGGCGCATGCGTCGGGTAACATCATTATTGCGGTGAACAAGATTGATCTGCTCAAAGATAAGAGCCAGTTGTTACCTCGGCTCTCGAAACTACAGGATCGTTTTCCAGATGCAAGCTTGATTCCGATTTCGGCGGGCGCCGGCGAGAATCTGTCGAAACTTGAGCAGCTTGTAGAAGAGAGATTGCCCTACGGCCCTTTTTTGTACGCCGATGATCAGTTGACGGATCGTAATGAGCGATTTCTTGTTTCTGAAATTGTCAGAGAAAAAATCATGCGCCAGTTAGGCGATGAGATACCTTACGCTGTGACTATTCAAATTGAGAGTTTTAAGAAGAAAGGGAAAATCCTGCACATTGAAGCGGTGATATTTGTTGAGCGTGATGGTCAGAAAGCAATATTAATTGGTAAGAAAGGAACCAAATTAAAACGTATTGGCAGTGATGCCAGAGGAGACATCGAGCACCTGCTGGATCAGAAAGTTATGCTCAACTTATGGGTAAAGGTTAAATCTGGATGGTCAGATGATGATCGTGCCCTGAAGAGTCTGGGATATGACGACATCTAGGCGAACCAGATTCAGCAAGGATGCCGAACTCACTCCTGCCTTTATTCTGCACACTAGAAAGTATCGAGATACGAGTCTGATTGCAGAAATTCTGACCGAACGAGACGGGCGAGTTGCTGCAGTTATTCGTGGTGCTCGTGCTAACAAGAAAAAGAGTGGTGTTGTTCAGGCCTTCACACCTCTTCTGGTTTCCTACGTCGGTCGAGGAGAGTTAAAAACAGTCACAAAAATAGACACAGGTACCGTTGCGCGGCTTGTTGGCGAGAATCTACTGATAGGTCTTTACGTGAATGAATTGCTCGTTCGCCTTTTGGGAAAGTATGAACCAGTTGGATCGCTGTTTGCAGCCTATCAGGATCTTGTACTCAATCTGATCTCAGGTAATCCATCGAGTGGCGTGCTGCGTGGTTTTGAACTTAATTTGCTGAGTGAGTTAGGGTATGAAGTTACGTTTGACCTTGATGCCTCGACAGGTCTGACAGTTGAGGCTGACCAATACTATAGGTATGTACCTGATGAAGGTTTTCATAGCCTGATACAGGATACGTCTAATGCGACCTATAAAGGTGAATACCTTCTGGCAATCGCGGATGGGGACTTTGATACACCTGCGGTTGATAATTGTGCCAAAAAGATTGTCCGTGCATCTCTTGCTGTATTGTTAGGGGACAAACCTCTCAAAAGTCGCGAGATGTTTGAGCTTTATCAGTCTCGGACAAGAAACTAGTCGGCTTATCTATCAGCTTTATTAGAAATCTAATCACTAGTCATTCCGAATCAGCTCTGGGTCGATTGTGGACAGGCTCGATATCCTTTGTTTATGCTCCGTACACTTATATTTCAAAGGAGATCAGCATGGCCCCAGTACCAAAGGGAGGGACAATAGCAGTCACAGGCAGTGCTGGATTTATCGGTAGCTGGGTAGTGCGCCGTTTACTGGATAAAGGATATCGCGTGAGAGCGTGTGTTCGAGATGTGGATGATGCCGCAAAAACTGATTTTCTCAGGAATATGGGCGGGTATGCGTCTGGCAGGTTAACTCTTCACTCTGCCAATCTGGATGATGCGGGTTGCTTCGACGAGATCTTTAAGGGGTGTCACGGCGTCTGTCATGTCTCACATGTTAGTGATTACAACGACCATGAATATGTGAGGATGGTCTGCAATCATATCATTGGGAGCGTCAACAAGGCTGAGACAGTTACCCGGGTTATTGTTACTTCAAGTATTGCTGCTGTGATATCTGAAGCCGATATCTATGAGATAAAGAGGCGACCTGTCTGTTATGAAGATCGCTATCCGGATGAGCAGAATCCAAAACGCACACCTGAGAGAGGGCAGGGATATTCCATGGGTAAGGTGATTGCCCAGCGGGCGTTCTCGGATGCCGCTGAAGAAAATGGTAATTGGGATGCGATCACCTGCTGCCCGGCGGACAATGTCGGCCCTATCCAGTCAGCACATCAAAAGGATATGGGGCCCTGGCAGCACAATATTGAAATGATGCTTCTCGGTGAATTCTTCCAGAACGACGCATATCGACCCTGGATGACGGTGGATGTCAGAGACGACGCAGAATGTCATATCGGGTTACTTGAAAGTGTAGATGTAAATAATGGAGAGAGATATATTGCCTGGTCAACAGATACGCGTAATGTTGAGGACGTTTGTGCCAGTATAGATCGGTTGTTGCCTGAGCTTAAGCATGATACACCCGAGGTTACTGATCCGTTTCCAGACAGGATCAAGGCACGAGAAGATGAGTTGCGGGGGATCTGGGCATGCTGTGAGTTGCGCAACGATCGTATACGTTCAGTGGTCCCCATCACCTTCCGATCGCTGGATGAGTCCATACGTGACTGTGTCGAATCACTTCTGACAGTCGCGAAGGTGCCAGTGGTAAGGAGATCCGAGTAATGGCTGGCATGTTTAGTGGAATTGAAAGCTGATATTCTAGGCTGATGGCAGGACTACCGAAGACAAGCGACCCGTAAATTCAAAGGTCATTCGGCTATTGATTCAAGATAGCCCCAGAGAAATGAGGCAACTTATGACTGAGAAGAAGCTGATATCAAGTATTGAGGAGTTTGAAACTGAATACAAAAAGGGCATAGGAGCCGTTCTTTCCTACCGCCCAAGCAAAGAAGCAAACCTTGATAATATTCGTCGGTTTGGCGACGGTGTCGGGGATTACAACCCGCTGTGGCGGGATCTGGACCACGCCAGCGAAAGCCGATTTGGAATGATCACGGCACCGCCCCCTTTTTTCTATGGTGTCAGTCTTGGTGTCATAGCGGGTGAAACTGGCAATATCGATCGTTCAAGAGTGTCTACTACCTATCTGCCGGTCAACTACGCTGGTGCTGAAATCGAGTTTCACCGCCCCGTCTGGTTGGGAGACCGAATCACCGCCGAGGAACGCGTTGGACCGACCAATCGAAAGCAGAGTGGTCGAATTGGTGCTATCGCGTTTAATACCGGATTTGTGACATATAGCAATCAACGAAATGAAGTCGTTGTGACTGTCAAAACCTTAATGGCCCGATACGAAAATACCGGTAGCACCATGGAATACAACAGAGAGCCGAAGGCACGAGAGGAAATCAACGTGGCCGCTGATCCGCTTGTATGGGAGAGAACCCGGCGTGGTGCGGAGACACGGTATTGGGAAGATGTTGTTGAAGGAGAGGAAATACCGAAACTGGAAAAGGGAACATATACCGTGACTGAGCTTTTCCTGTTTACTCATGGAGTCCTCGGTACGGGACGAACACCACGAGCCTACCTTGAAGCAGAAGGATCGAAAGACCTCGGTGGCGGCGGACGATTTGACGAGGAACATGCGAAAAAGCGCCGCAACATGCCGGGGCAGTTCGATTTTGGCCCACAGAGAGTCTGCTGGTTGAGTCAGATTGTTACGGACTGGATGGGTGATGATGGAATATTGAGAAAACTAAACGCCTCTATCCGCCATCCTAATATTGTTGGTGACACCAATACAGTCTATGGCGAAGTGACCAGGAAATATGTTGAGGATGACATATGCCTGGTTGAAATCCAGGTAGAAAATCATAATCAGTCTGGTCTGGCGACGGCGTTTGCCACTGCAGTAGTGGAGCTACCTTCCAGGCAGTAGCCCGGTCGACTTGAAGACTGAGGTAGCCCTGGTAATGGATTCCTCATCTTCCGTCCAGCTGCTGAACCGTCTGAATCCATCGGCGAACTGATGAACTTGCGGGATCATTTCGGTTTTGCTCAGTGCCATGTGAATTTATTCGAACAGCACTTACTTAAGTGCTCTTAGGTTGTTCCGATCCCGGGTTTCTCTTTTCGCTTACTCGTTCTGCACATCCCTGTGCTCCACTCGCTCAGATAGCTTCGCGGCTCCGGCTGCTGCCTTCGCACACTGCAGAACTATGTGAAAAGAGAAATCTGGGCTCTACACTAGCGAGCGTCTCAACCATATTGCCGAAGAATCGGCACTACCAATGTTCGTAACCTCAGCGAATGACCAGAAGCACCCCTTTTCTTCTCTAATCGTTGTTCTGGTCAAGCAGTTGATATATACGCTTTACAGCATCAAGACTTGCCCCACGATCCTTGACCCCCAGTGTATCCGAGTGCCGTGTAAGATCAGCTTGTGCCGCTGTCTCCTCTGCAGTTAAACCAGCCTTGCGTAGTCTGACAACTTCCTTATTCAGGTCTTCGTAGTAAGCCTGGACATAGTCAATACGTGCACGATCGTAGAAGATTGGACCATGACCAGGGAGTATGCGTTCGAAATCGAGGCTTTTGAGGTTTTCCAATGTTGCCGACCATTCACTGACATAACCGTCACCCAACCATGAGATGCCCCCGAGCAGCATGTCACCAGTGAAAACTATTCTTTCTTTCGGCAGGTAAATGGCTACATCACCTGCTGTATGTGCGCGGCCAAAAAAGTGAACCTGAATCTCCCGACCACCTCTAAAAAGTGTCAGTCGATCACTCATGGTGACATCAGGTGCCACTGGCTGTACTTCTTCAGTGGCCTTGATATGAGCCTGGTTGAATGCGATCTGCGCTTCAAGGCTGCCTCGTTCGGTTTCGTCTGTAGTTTCGTCAAGACGCCTTTTCAGGTCAACTAGTCCTCGCTCGAATGCAGCTTGCAGGTTGAGAAAAGAATGTTCTTCGAGTGGAGCCGCGATTAATTTTTCACGTGTGTACTCATGGCCAATAATCTGAACATCCCTAAATGACTGAGCACCGTGTGCATGATCATAATGAAAGTGTGTGTTGATCAGCGTTGTAATGGGTTTTTCGGTAATTGTTCTAATGGATTCGATCAATGCTCTTGATGCAGCTGGTGTAATGTGTGAGTCAACCACCACAACGTCCTCGTCGGTTACAACCACCATGGCGTTGCTCATAAGGAACATGGCGCCCGTTCCGGTAGCAAAGTAGACGCCTTCGGCAACTTCTTCGAGTTTGTGAGTCTTCGTGGTGTGTACCCTGGCAGGCGCGGCTGTCAGGGACAGTGATATCGTCAGAGTAATCAGACTTAGGAATGGTGTTGATCTGCGCATTGTTATTTTCCTTATTGCCCCGTTGAGGTCAGGGATAGGTATCGATAATCCAGATAGGTTGAGCTCAGACTACGGGATCCCTATCATTTCTGTCGTTGAACTCAAGATAAGCAGCTCATCTGCATCGACCCATTCTTCCATACCATCCGGTTTGATTGTTTCTTTGTAACCTTGCCATCCCGACTCGTCTGGAAAGTAGATTTCGGCTAATCCTGAATAGTGATCAGACTCCGGGTCTATGCTGTGGCTGACACAATATCTGAATCCACCTACCTCCAGCATGGTTGATCTGACATTGGGGACGTGTACTTCAAGCCAGTGTGAGAAGAACGCATCATAGTCTGTTCCCTGTTTGGCTTTAACCAGGAAGCTTATCTTACAGAATCCAGAACGAGTGCAGGGGAACGGATCATTTAAGGTGAGTGGCTGTACCGGCAGAGCGCCATCCATCACAACATACTCGGTTGTTGTCCAGGGAATATAGGCTTCTGCTTTTTCCTGAAAGGTGTCCATCGGCTTTGTGCCGTAGGGTTCGTCGGGTATCGGTAATGGTGCATCCCACCAAAGCTGCGCCATACCGTCCCATGGATGTCTACCCTTACGATCTGCATCGAACAGTGTCGCGAAATATCGGGTTGCGTGACGTCTGCCTTTATCGGCAGCAGCCTTCTGGCCACTGATCACACCCGGCATGTGATTGGCAAACCAGTGAACGATGAGTTCTTCCCTCGATGTTGCAGGTTTTCGTTTGATCAGATAGATAATCTTTACACCAGGTACAGCCTCGAGTTCGTTTTCCATTACATATATCCCTCAAAGGGTTAAAACCCATTGGTTTGACATCATACGATAATTCATTAACCGATCAAGCGGCTGCATTCGACTTGACGGTACTGTTTCCCTGAATAGATTATCTGAGAGATATAGTAGTGATACTCGGACGACAATTCATATCTAACAGAGTGACGATTGATTTCGATGGAATACAAATCAGAGAAAAATCAGGGTATCAAAACGCTACTGATCGCCGGTATTCCAAGGGCGGGAAAAACATCGTTAACTGACTGCATAGAGCGCTCGGATCTTGGCTTAACACATGTGCCGTCGGACAGGTATATTCTGCCGGTCCCTGTGAATTCCAGTTTTCTTATGTGGGTTCGAGAGCCTGTCTGTATTGACTGAAAGGAGATCCAATAAACGCGGGGGATGTTCAGGATGTGATGGCCAGGCATCTTGGTGGCAATCCGACGCCGCTAAGAAAACTGCGACTCGAAGCCGATATTGTTGTCTCGGGAGAGAGCGAGCTAGAGCAGCAGCTTAAGACAGTCAGAAAACTGGTTTAGATACTTATTCCCAGTCCACTCCGACTGGACAGTGATCGGAGCCTGTTATTTCACGAAGGATATATGATTGTGTCACTCTTTTTGCGGCACTTGGCGAGCCAAGAATATAGTCTATTCGCCATCCCACATTGTCGGCTCGCGCATTACCCCATTGTCGCCACCAGCTATAGTGACCTGCTTCACCAGGATGCTGTTTTCTGAATACATCAACCCAGCCATCAGCAAGCCAGTCTGTCATTACCTGTCTTTCTTCCGGTAGGAAGCCGCTGGATTTCTGGTTGGTCCTGGGTCGTGCAAGGTCAATCTCCTGATGAGCCGTGTTGTAGTCGCCAACGATAAAAACCGGGCCTCGCCTTCTTGTCTTGTCGATTTTTCTTTTCACAGCAACATAGAAATCCAGTTTGTAGGGCACGCGGCTGTTATCGCGATCCTTACCGTTACCTTTCGGGAAATAAACTGACGCAATTGCGGTTCTACCGAAGTGTGCCATCATAAACCTGCCTTCGATATCAAATTGTTTGTCGCCGAGGCTGGTATCGATTCGATCTGGTTCAACGAGGCTGTATATCCCAACGCCGCTGTAACCAGGGCGTTCTGCCGGTGAGAAAGACGCGTACCAGCCCTTTGGTGATCTGACGTTATCATCAAGCTGGGCAGGGAAAGCACGGACCTCCTGCAGGCAAACTACATCGGCACCACTCTTTTTGAGAAATTTCAGGAATCCCTTTTTGGTGCAAGCACGCAGGCCGTTGACGTTCCAACTGATGATTCGCATCTGATTGTGATATTTGACTTCTGGTTTTTAGCATACAAATTAGTCCAGTGGTTTCTCTACTTCAAGTAGTCATGTGAATATGTAAGTAATCGGACCTTTTCAAGTAGCACACTGACTCTGATAACATCAGGTATCGAACCCAGAAGGTAAATAATATGGATGAAGATATTGAAGCAATGCGAGACCAGTTCCTGAACAGGGAATTCGACGAGGTTAAATTCGAGATCAATGGAGAGAGCTTTGCAGCCTACGCCAAAGCCTGTGGTGAGACCCACCCGAGATTTACCGACCCGTCCCATGAAGATTTCCAGGCACCACCGACATTTGTTTCAACGCTGGTTGGCGGACGCAACCTGCCGGGAAATTTCCCGAGGCCAAAGGGTGTTGGTATGGATGCGGGCAAAGCCGTGGAATGGATGGCGCCGATTCGAAGTGGGGTCACCCTGACTGGCAAATCACATATGCATGATATCTATACGAAGACAGGGCGTTCCGGCCGGATGATATTTCTTGTCAGGCGAACGGAGCTCTATGACGAAGATAATGTCCATGTGGCCAATGCAGATACCCGCACTGTAATCAGGGAGAAACCCAGTGAGTGATCAAGTCAATACCATTTCAGATGTAGAGTTTGGCTGTGAACTGCCATCATTTAATCCAGACACCAGCCTGGACAATGTTAAGTACTTCGGCGAATTCGTCGGATGGGGAGGGCCCAGGTTTACCGATCATGAAGCAGCGCGAAAGGAAGGATTCCCTGGTGCGCTGGTGCCAGGGGTAATGAGTCAGGGATTTCTTGGCGCAATGGTACATCGCTGGGCACCAGCGGCTGATATCATTGCAATTGATACGGTATTTCGGGCGCCGGTGCTGGTGGATCAGACACATCATATTACCGGTGTTGTTACCGACATTGATCAGGAAACCGGGTCTGTCGAAATAGATATCACGGTCTCAAATGAGGAAGAAGAAACCAGAGTCTTCGGTACCGCGACGGCGAAGCTCCCGACATCGTAAGGGTGGACCAATGGGAAGGTTAACAGGAAAAACAGCCTGGATTACAGGGGGAGGACGTGGCATTGGACGAGCAATCGCGCTCGCCTTTGCTCGTGACAACGCGAATGTCGTCATCAGCTCAAGAACCCTGGCGGAACTTGAATCTGTCGTCACGGAGATTGAATCTCTGGGTGCAGGAGGACTCGCTGTAGAGGCGGACGCCATGTCCCTTGATGACACATTGGCCTCAGTCGAGAAGATTTCTTCAGAGTTCGGCGGCGTCGATATCCTCGTCAATAATGCAGGTGGTTTTGTGCCGCCAAGACAGGATGATGGATTGAGTGCGGCGGAAGTTGATGAATCATCATTTATCGACAACGTTGATCTGAATCTTTTCTCTGCCTATCGGACCAGCCAGGTAGTTCTGCCTCGTATGCTTGAGAATGAATGGGGTCGTATTATCAATATAGGCTCTGGATATGCCAAGAGATCAGGTGGTGATCCTGCTTATACGGCGGCGAAACATGGCCTGATCGGTTTAACCCGTGCCATGGCCGCGAGAGTTGCGAGCAAAGGTGTGACCATTAACTGCCTCTGTCCTGGCTGGACCAATACACAACTGGTTAATCTTGATTATATGGCGGCCATGCAGAAGACAGATGTCGCCACAGTTCGCGCCAGGATCGAATCAGAGAATCTTCAAAACAGAATTCTCGAACCGGAAGAGCTTGGCCCGATGGCAGCCCTGTTAGCCGCGCCTGAATCGACTGGCATTACGGGGCAGGTGATCAGTGTAGATGGGGGATATGGTGTTTAGATTTGATGATAAAGGCGACTTGTCTACAGCTTGAGTATATGGCAGGCCACCGTCTGAGGATTCAGTGTTGGGTGATGTGTGTCATAGAGTAGAGATCCGGCTCATGCATCCAGCGGTGAATATGATTGCGCAAATAATGAAGGATCTAAGAATTACGCATCAATGCCCTGTTCACCTGGCAGCTGACCAGATTGCGTCTTTGGGTCTTGTTGAAATAGACTTGTAGCGCTTTCATACCAGCTTTGCAGTGCTTGAATCTCGAGATTTACCAGGTTGAGGGCGGTTTCTGTCTTCGGACCTGGTGACATTGTTTTTGCGAGCGATTCCAGTTCGTTGATGGCATTTTCCAGACGAGGAACACCACAATAGCGAAGGGCGCCGTTGATCCTGTGCGCAGATTCGCAAAAATCTTTTACATTGTTGTTAACGTAAGCTGAATTCAGGTTTTCCTGATCTTCTGGCAATGAGTCAATCAATATCTGCATAAGTTCAAGAGCCAGATCCTGTCGGTTGTTGGATCGATGAAGTGCGAGTTGCTCATCAAAAATCCCTTCAGCTGACACGACACCAACGGGAGCCCCTGCTTTTTGGTGGCCCAGGTATTTTTGAATTATCTGGTTGAGGTTTTTTTTGTGAATAGGTTTTAGGAGAGCATCATTCATTTTTGACTGACTTGTCTCGAGGCGTTCTTCCTCAGACAAATGTGCTGTTAGGGCGATGATTACCCCATCAAATCCTTGTTCTCTTATAAAGCGGCTGGCCTTCATGCCGGACATACGTGGCATCTGGATATCCATGAATATCAAATCAATGGGAATTCTGCTTGCAATGGAAATTGCCTCAATAGGATTATTCGTTGTAATAACCGTATGGCCGAGTTCCTCGAGTAGCAATGCAATCAGACGCAGGTTTGATTCATTGTCATCCACAACAAGGAAATGATACTTACCGCTGGGGATATCTTTGTCAGTCAAAATCGTCTGAACGAGTTCGCCGTGATCAAGGGGATCTCTCAATTGGTGCCAGTTTGGATTGGTGTAAAGAGTTGCGTTCTTCAGCAACAGTACCCGCGTCCATTTCTCCAGGCCTGCGGTGATGCCTGCAATGTCATCATGTTGATCAAAACAAACAACACAGATATCCGCATTTGAGTCATCACTGATCTCGATACCAAGATTAAGCAGTCTGCTCTGTACGCTTCGTTGCTGAATATAGTCAGCGGATGCTACATAGGCGGTCATGCCGGATGTGTTGTTCATTGACGGGATTAAAGTACCACTAACAGGAATTGAGACATGGGTATCTCCTGTCTTTGTATTCAGATGTCGACCCAGTTCATTAAGCCTTTCATGGTGCTGGTTCGTTGATCTCTGTTCGAGCGGAGACAGGCTGAATATCAGGTGGGTTCTGTCTACAAAGCTGACCTGGAGGACAAGTTGATGTTGGGATTCACGGTTCTCATCGACAAGGTGAATCAGAATAAAGTTAAACAGGAAAGCCTTTATCAATTCAGGTTTCCCTTCAAATTTCAAACGACAACTTTCGTCGAAAATGGGTAACAAAGTAGAGTCCTTTTCTATCAGAAGTGGATAAATTGATGCGATGGCATCATCTACTAACTGGTGAACATCGAAGTGAGTAATATTGTCGAGAGCATAGTTGAACTCTTGAAATTCTCTTGTCAGAAAAACCAGCTCTTTTGCTACTTTCTCTATCTTTGTGAGTATCGAAGATTGCTGAGCGTTAAATGTGCTGTTTTGAGGTAGCAGGTTAATATAGCCAATGAAGGAAGTGAGTGGTTCCCTGGACAGTTGAATCAAGGCTTTAAGGTGAGTCAGTTCGGCAGATCGCTTGGTTTCAAGGTCCTTGAGGGCGTTTTGAGATATGTGATGGTCAGCCTTCAACTGCTCAAGACTTTCCTGCAGTTGGCCAATCGTTTTATTGGCAGCAGTTAGTTGTTCCTGGAAACTCCCGCTAACATCATCTCTTTTCTGCTGTAAAGTTAAAACCAGATTCTGAATAGGCGTACCATCTTCAAACCAACTGGGGTCATACATGAAATCTGGTTCTTCCAATTGCTGATTAAGACGGATTACCGGGTCGATGAAGTTCTGACGAATACGCCGATGTAACATAGCCATGGTAATTGTAATGGCACAGAGTGCCAGGAGGGCGATGACAAAGGAACTTACTGCCCTGTACTCGATTACGAACCACATCAGGAACACGCCTGTTACGAGCACCGGCAAAATTGTCAGGATAAAAAGCACTCTTTCATTTCTTGACATTTTTTATTGTGTTTTTACCTTGCTATTTATTGTGGGTTTAACCTGAGTTCACCAAACTCAGGCATCTGCCCGACATATACCCCAAGTGAATTTAGTTAGATGAAGCTGATATTATATGAACCGAGACGATTCTCCTATTATTGCAGCCCATGGAAACCCGCAGACACAATACTTGAAGATTTCATGAGTGATTTCCCGACCATTGAATCCTGTATCGGTGAAACGCCACTGGTACGGCTACAGCGATTACCTGGTGAAACCAGCAATACAATTCTGGTGAAACTAGAAGGTAATAATCCGGCAGGCTCAGTTAAGGATCGTCCTGCCATTAGCATGATTAGCTGTGCTGAAGAGAGGGGAGATATAAAACCCGGCGATATTCTTATAGAAGCCACAAGTGGCAATACTGGCATTGCACTGGCAATGGCAGCGGCCATCAAAGGGTATCGCATGATCTTGATTATGCCCAGTCATATGAGTGACGAAAGAAAAACAGCCATGACAGCCTACGGCGCTGAGTTAATTTCTGTGACCGAGGAAGAAGGTATGGAAGGTGCCAGAGATCTGGCACTTAAGATGCAGGCTCAGGGGCAGGGGATAGTACTTGATCAGTTTGCAAACCAGGACAATCCCCTAGCACACTATACCGGCACTGGCCCGGAAATCATGCGCCAAACCAAGGGCAGAATTACTCATTTCGTGAGTTCGATGGGAACGACCGGTACGATTATGGGTGTGGCGAAGTACTTCAGAGAAGTCAAACCAGAAGTTGAAATCATTGGATTGCAGCCGGTTGAAGGGTCTGCGATACCTGGCATAAGACGCTGGCCTGAAGCCTACCTACCCGACATCTATGATAAGCAGCAGGTTGATTCAATCATTGATATGGAACAGCGTCTGGCGGAAGAAACCATGAGAGAATTGGCAAGAGTAGAAGGCATATTCTGCGGTGTATCATCCGGTGGTGCAGTTGCCGGTGCCCTGCAACTGAGCAAGCAAGTTGAGAAAGCGGTAATCGTTGCCGTTATTTGTGATCGTGGTGATAGATATTTATCAACCGGGGTCTTTGCTGAAGACTGATACGCTGAATCTACGTCATCAAAAAAAAATGAAAAAATCCTTTGAGCCCGTCGAGGTAAATATCATCGATTTGCATGTCGATGGTTACGGGACGACCAGCGACTTGCAACTGTGCGTGTATGGGGCGTTACCAGGTGAGCGAGTGGTCGCACTTCCGTTTACCAGAATGAAGAGGAAGACATTTGCCAAGACTATTGACGTGCAGAATGCGTCGAAGGATCGAGTTCGACCGCCCTGTTCTGCTGCAGATTATTGTGGTGGTTGCAGCCTTCAGCATTTGAGCACGGATGCCCAGATAGTATTCAAGCAGCAGCAACTCGTGGATGCTCTCGGCGAGACAGAACCAGACACATACTTTTCTCCCCTTACCGGCCCTGTTGGAGATTATCGTTCCAAAGCAAGGCTTGGGGTGAAGTATGTTGATAAGAAAGAAAGGGTGCTTGTGGGTTTTAGAGAAAAGCTAAAGCCATTTATTGCAGACGTGTCACATTGCTACGTACTCCGCAAACCGGTTTCAGATTTAATACCGGAGCTCGCTGATCTGGTGGCGGACTTGGTAAATCCTCGCAGTATTCCTCAGATCGAGGTAGCAGTGTCAGATACTGAAACAGCTTTGGTGTTCAGGCACCTTGAAGACCTGAGCAAAAGCGATCTTGAAGCCCTAAGACAATTTGGAGACAAACACCATACAAATATCTACCTGCAGTCAGGTAATGCGGCAAGTACCTACAGGATATTCCCAGAGGTTGGTAATGATCTCCTGGTGTACCACCTGTCTGATTTTGACCTGGAATTTGAGTTTCATCCACTGGATTTCACCCAGATCAATCATGTCATCAATCGAAAGATGGTAAACCGGGCAGTTGAATTACTCGAACTGACTGGATCGGATTATGTACTGGATGCCTTTTGTGGCATTGGGAATTTCAGCCTCCCAATTGCGCGTATTGCAAGGAATGTTATCGGTATTGAAGCATCTGGCACCAGCGTGCACCGTGCGATGATGAATAGTAGACAAAATGGCATAAATAACTGTGTTTTTATTGCAGAAGATCTATTCGCTGAAAGCCTTACGATTCCTGCGTTACAGGATGTTAACAAGGTGCTGCTGGACCCTCCGCGAAGTGGCGCATTAGGGCTATGCAAAACACTTGCAAGCAACAAGGTTGAAAGGGTAGTGTACGTGTCCTGCAACCCGGCAACCCTGGCAAGAGACGCTGCTGTTCTGGTTGCAGAGGGGTATCAATTCGAAGGTGCAGGAGTGATAGATATGTTTCCCCACACGACGCATGTTGAATCAATCGCCTGTTTTTCCCAACTGTTTAGTTAGTTATCTATGGTAAAGGTCAGAGAAGAGCAACCACTGCATTTTGATGGCAGTATCAACCTCGAATTGTGGTTGTGCAAGCTGGGTGAAAGAAATTCTGAATTGAATTTGGCCCGTTGTCAGAAGGCGTGCGAACTGTCTCAGCAAGCGGAGGAAAAGGCGGTTGCGACCGGCAGTGTCTGGGCGATTGGTCAGAGCAGCTTCAAAACGGGTCTTGATATGGCCGACATCCTTTCTGAACTCTATATGGATGAAGATGGTCTGGTGGCGGCAATCGTCTATCGCGCAGTTCGCGAAAATCAGATTACTCTGAACCACGTTAAAAAAACCTTTGGACAGAATGTTGCTGGCCTGGTCCAGGGTGTCCTGCGGATGGCTGCAATCAGCAACGTTGAATTGAGTTCCAATAAAGCTCTGCTAGGTGAAAGATCAGATCAGTTGGAACAGGCGCGCAGGATGTTAGTGGCGCTGGTTGACGACGTTAGAGTTGCGCTGATTAAGCTGGCAGAAAGAACCTGCGCTATTCGAAATATCGCAAAGAAAGCACCCGAGAAAAGGTTGAAACTGGCCAGAGAAGTATTCGCTATATATGCACCTTTGGCACATCGCCTTGGCATTGGTCACCTTAAATGGGAACTGGAAGATATTGCATTCAGATACCTGGAGCCTGTTGCGTACAAACACATTGCTCAGTTGTTAGATGGAAAGAGAACGGATCGACAGGCGTACGTCGAACGGGTCATCGAAACTTTAAAACAGAAATTCGATTTGTTGCAGATTGAAGCGGAAGTGGAAGGACGAGCAAAACACATCTACAGCATCTGGCGGAAGATGCGTAATAAAGGCATCAGCTTTACCGAAGTCTATGACGTAAGAGCGGTGCGTATACTTGTACCCGAGGCCAACGAGTGCTATCGAGCATTGGGGGTAGTGCATAACTTGTGGCGAAATGTTCCTCACGAATTCGATGACTATATTGCCACGCCAAAAGAAAATGGTTATCGCTCGCTGCATACAGCTGTGATTGGCCCTGAAGGTAAAGCGCTCGAGATTCAAATACGAACTCATGATATGCACGAAGAAGCAGAGTGGGGAGTTTGTTCTCATTGGCAGTACAAGACGCCGGAAGATTCGAAAGAATCTGGTGAACCAAAAGCATATGAAGAGCGGATTTCGTGGCTTAGGCAGATTCTGGATTGGCATGAGGAAGTTGGTGATGTTTCAGGGCTGGCAAAGGACCTGCTGGATGAGGTGAGTTTAGATCGGATATACGTCTCTACGCCAGATGGCCATGTAATCGATATGATGCCAGGTTCTACACCGGTTGATTTTGCTTATCGAGTGCATACGGAAGTAGGTCATAAGTGTCAGGGTGCTAAGGTAAATGGTCGCGTTGTTCCCCTCAACAGCCCACTCAGGTCTGGTGATCAGGTAGAAGTCATTGTCAGTGAAGATGCTGAACCAAGGCGCGAATGGCTGCATGAGCATCTTGGCTATGTCTCAACCTCCAGGGCGAGAGTAAAGATACAGAGTTGGTTTGGGAATAGAACCAAGAGAAAAAACATTGAAGAAGGTAAGAAATCTCTGCTGAGTGAGTTGAATCATCTTGGCATTGAGCAGGTTCCGGGCGAGGAATTGCTCAAGGCCGTCGACCATGATAAGGAAGATGACCTGTTCGCTGCAATTGGTAGTGGTGGTATCAATGCCCTTGATGTGATTGAGGCGGCAGCAGGAATTCTTGAACTGGATGGTACAGAGCACCAACTCAATCTTGGTTTCAGGGATGCGAAAAAGCCTGGTGGGAGCTTATTAGTCACAGGCCTTGGAGAATTTGAACATCTCATTTCTGAGTGCTGTACGCCTGTCCCAGGGGACTCTATCGTAGGTGTTATAGATGATGAGAATACCGTGCATGTTCACCGTCAGGACTGTGTCCAGGCTCTTCGTGCGGACACATATGGACGCCTGATTCGTCTTGATTGGCAAAAAGATGTGCAACACACTTTTCCGGTTAATGTCGATATTGATGGTTATGATCGAGCGGGACTGCTTCACGATATTACCGGTGTGTTTTTTGACGAACAAATCAATGTGATTGCAATGAGTTCACTATCGGATAGGCAAAGTAGTAGCGTTTCGCTGACAATGGTGATGGAAGTGAGTAGTTTAAATGAGCTTCTGCGCACATTAGAGAAAATTGAAAAAGTACCTAACGTCATTACTGCACGCCGAGCCGTTTCCAGTTAATCTAATTCGGTGATTTCTATTACTTTAGGAGCTACTTCTTGAATATCATTCTTTTAGGTGCACCAGGGGTCGGTAAAGGAACTCAGGCGCAATACATTACTGATAAATACGTGATTCCTCAGATCTCAACGGGTGACATGTTAAGAGAGGCTATTAAATCCGGCAGCGAACTGGGCGCTCGGGTTAAGGATGTGATGGGAAAAGGAGACCTCGTAACCGATGACATCATTATTGACCTGGTGAAAGAGAGAATTGTACAACCAGACTGTGAAAATGGCTTTCTGTTTGATGGGTTTCCCAGAACTATTCCACAGGCACAGGCGCTGGTTGATGCAAACGTCAGTATTAATAAGGTTATCGAGATCAAAGTTCCGGATGATGAAATTATCGGTCGATTGAGTGGTCGACGTGTACATGTTGAGTCAGGTCGTATCTACCATGTGACCTACAACCCTCCAAAAATTGAAGGAAAGGACGATGAAACCGGTGAAGATCTGATCCAACGGGATGATGATAAAGAGAATACGATTGTTGAAAGGCTAAGAGTTTATCGCAAACAAACGGAACCGTTGGTGAACTTCTATCAAAGTCTTGCAAACAAATCTGATAGTGCGTTGACATATGATGCAATAGATGGAACCGGTGATGCTGAAGAAATAAAAAATAGAATTACGGCTGTCCTGGGAACGTAAAGCTATCATTTTTGTAGCACGATTATTGTTGGTTCGTGAAAAAGAACCGTAAAAGATTTAACTGATGCAAATAAAACCATGAAAAAGATAACCTTTTTGTGAAAAATAGTTAGCAATATGAAATTATTTTTTCTAAACTTCATCTCGTAACTGCAACTGTATGCATTATTCTTCAATGTGTTTTACACAACTGCCGGGGAGATGTGATATAGCTGCTAACGAAACTGCTGTACTGAGGTTCTAACTTCCAAACGAAAGATAGGAGTGTAAAAGTGGTTGCAAAAAAGAAAGCCAAGAAAAAAGTTGCTAAGAGAAAAGTAGCCAAGAGAAAGCCAGCTGCTAAGAGAAAGGCAGCCAAGAAAAAAGTTGCTAAGAGAAAAGTAGCTAAGAGAAAGCCAGCCAAGAAAAAAGCGGCCAAGAAAAAAGTAGCCAAGAGAAAGCCAGCTAAGAAAAAAGCGGCTAAGAGAAAGGCAGCCAAGAAAAAAGTAGCCAAGAGAAAGCCAGCCAAGAAAAAAGCGGCTAAGAAAAAGGCAGCCAAGAAAAAAACGGCTAAGAAAAAAGTAGCCAAGAGAAAGCCAGCGGCTAAGAGAAAGGCAACCAAGAAAAAAACTGCCAGGAAAAGGAAGTAACGCAGAAAGACTGCAAAAAGCCCTCACTTGAGGGCTTTTTTGTGGTTTTACGACCTCAGGTAAGATCTTGAGGTGAGTTGACATTCCTAAATGCACCTTGCTCATCTGCAAGGAGGGCAGTGGTTCCGCCGAGTTTTTCCAGCCAACCCCGCACGGATCGATTCTCTGATCTAAGAGAGTCCCCAATTGAATTGATACAATCAGTCCTGACCAGAGAAATGAGTGGTTCGAGCATTCCATCAACTGATGCTGTTACTGCCAGACTGCCGTTGAGTGAGTCATACAGCCGCCTGACAACGTCCGTGGGGATGTATGGCATGTCACAAGGCACAATAAAAACGAGAGGTGTAGTTACCTCTGATTTGGCACTTAGAACACCAGTTAAAGGACCAGGTGAGTCAGGTAAGACATCAGTCACAACCGGGAAGCCAAATTCCTCATACTGCTTGATGTTTCGATTACAGCTAATGACGATCTGGTCAACTTGTGCCTCAATCCTTTCAAGTACATGCTGAATTAAGGGTTTGCCTTCGAGCAGAATCAGTCCTTTGTCCTGATAACTCATCCGTTGTCCCCGGCCACCGGACAATATGATTGCACAGATGGAATCTGGCTGATTTACTTTACTACCTGATCTAGTCATCGGATAGGTGTTATTTCTTGACCATTACTTCAAGTCCAAAATTTACTGACATGTATTCGTTTTGTATTCGTTTTAAGATAGGTTTTATTGTAACCCTCTTTTGCCTTACATGAGTGCCTCACCGTTTGACTAATAACACACCGTTTGAGTTGCTGACCACGAATAGTGAACTTGCGAAGATAATTCCGCAATTTACAGTGCGTGACTCGCAGATTGAAATGACGAAGTTAGTGACTGCTGTATTCGATAGTGGGCGCAATGGCATTGTTGAGGCAGGTACTGGGACTGGAAAAACGTTCGCCTATCTACTCCCTGCGATGGCCTCAAAAAAGAAGACCATTGTTTCCACGGGTACGAAGAATCTTCAGGACCAGTTGTTCTACCAGGATATACCGGTTGCTAACAAAGAGTTTCGACGCAAAGTTGCGTTACTCAAGGGTCGTGCAAATTACTTGTGCCCGGATCGTCTTAACAAGAATTTACAGACTGTTGACAGATATGCAACGCAGTCGGTCTTAAATGATTTAACCCGGATAAATGACTGGTCCAGACAGACTAAAACCGGAGATCTTACGGAGTTGCTGGATACAGGGCAAAGCAGCGTTGTGACGTCTATGGTAACCAGTACGGTAGATAACTGTCTTGGGACGGAGTGCGATTACTATACTGATTGTCCAGTTTACCGTGCCAGGGCTTATGCTCACGAAGCAGATCTCATTGTGGTCAACCATCACCTGCTAATCGCAGATATCGCGTTGAAAGAAGAGTTAGTGGCACAGCTGTTACCTGAAGTTGAGTTGGTTATTGTCGATGAGGCTCACCAGCTACCTGATGTTGCCCGGCATTTTTTTGGTGAACGCGTTAGCACGGGACAACTTCTGGAATTGGTACGGGATATACAAAGAGAAGCACTCTTGATGGGCAGTGATGATGGTGAGCTTCTGGATTTGACCCGGCGAATAGAACAGGTTGTAGATGATCTTTCTGGTGTATGTCATGACATTGTTTTACCTTTAGACCGATTGATGCACGAAAACAAATTTCAGGAGGCTCTTGAGAACACTGATATTGCGTTTGGGAGTTTGATAAGCCACCTTAAACACTCAGCAGACAGAAGTACCGGTTTAAGTAACTGCTATTCACGAGCGACGCGATTGGTAGATCTGTTTGCTTTGTTAACCGAACCTGATGTCAGTGAACAGGGCCATGCACATTGGCTGGAACGGCAGCTTTATTCCAATGATCGTCTGGGTTTCACGATTTATCTGTCACCAGTGAATATCGCTGGGGAATTGCGAAAAGTGATAAGCGATCCTGTCAGAAACTGGTTATTTGTTTCTGCAACGCTAACTATCGCTGGCCAGTTTGACCATATAAGAACGTCGCTGGGTATAGATGATGGTGTCGAGGCAAAATTTGACTCTCCTTTTGACTTTCATGAGCAGGTACGTGGTTATGTACCTGCAGACCTGCCGCTTCCAGGTAGCGATCTGCATACAAGAAAATTACTCGAAATGGTGTTGCCGATTGTTCGAGCCACGACAGGGCGCACTTTCTTCCTGTTTACGAGCCATCGAGCCCTTAATTTGACAGCGGAGCTGTTGAAGCATGAATACGACATCACATTTCTCAAACAAGGTACGATGCCGAAGAAAGTTCTGCTGGAGAAGTTCAGAGAATTACCTCGTTGTGTTTTGCTGGCGACCGTGAGTTTCTGGGAGGGAGTGGATGTTAGTGGTGCTGATTTACGGTGTCTGGTGATCGATAAACTACCGTTTTCCAGTCCAGATAATCCGATGGTTCAGGCACAACTCCGTGCCATCGAGCTGGCTGGAGGGAATGGTTTTGAAGAATTTTCAATTCCTGAGGCAGCAATCTCGCTAAAACAGGGATTTGGACGTTTGATTCGCCAGGAATCGGACCGGGGACTGTTCGTCCTGGGGGACACGAGAATTATCAAACGACATTACGGGAAAAAGTTACTGAAAAGCCTGCCTGAGATGATTTTCCTAAAGCAGCATGATGAAGTGATCGACTACATCGAGTCTTTGAATGAGCCTTCAGCGGTTCTTCATAAAGAGCCTTCAATTGCCCAAGACGGAATACCCGCAACGACACAAGGTAAAGACCGGACATGAATATTCTGGCAATTGATACCTCAACAAAAGCCTGCGTTCTGGGTGTACAGAAAGAGCAGCAGATTCTTGAGCACACTGAGATAGTGGACAGGACTCACAGTAAAGTGATCCTGCCCCGGATCAATGATCTGTTATCGGAAGCGGAACTCGAACCCGAAGAAATTGAGCTCATTATTTTTGGACAGGGACCAGGTTCATTTACTGGGTTGAGGATTGGCATCGGTGTCGTTCAGGGTCTCGCATTCGGTTGGAATGTTCCTGTAGTGGGGATATCAAGTATGGCGTGTTTAGCACAATCTGCTTTCCGTACCAGACGTCATGAAAATAGTCTGGTCGCACTGACAGCAAGAAATGAGGAAGTGTATTTCGGGTCTTTCTCGGTTGCAGACGGATTTGTTTCCCCGAATGAGCGAGAAGCAGTCCTTGAAGCGAGTGAAATTCCAAAACAGGATACGGGTAAACAGTGGGTAGGGTTGGGTGCTGGCTGGCAACTGCAATCACAGTTGGAGAATGCAACTGGTATTGTGGTTGAGGAAATCTATACAGATGTATTACCTGCAGCCACCGATCTGCTTCAGCTTGGTTTATTTCATTACTCTCGCGGGCTGTCAGTTTCTGCCTTGGAAGCAAAGCCAAGATACCTGAGAGAACAGGTAGCCAGCCTGCCTCAAAACAAATAATGGCATATACAAGCAGATTTCCTGACTACCTTCACGGTAACTGACTATACTTGGGCTATTTTGAGCCGGTCAGTCTGTACCATTTATGCACGAGAAGCGTAAAACCCAATCGCCATGCAAATCAGCTCGATAAGCCAACAGCTCCCATAGGTCCAGGATGTATCTCGTCAATCCAGGTCGGATTCCAATCGTCAGGAAGTGGATAGAGAATCGATTCAGCGCCCAGACAGAATCCAGCTTTCAGCAGTAACAGGCAGTGGTACCACGTATCATCGAGACAGGCAGCTACCAAATCCGCTTCAGCTCAATGTTGCTGTCTGACCAGAAATCTGCCCGGAAATCTGTCCAGCAGAGAGCGATAGACTTCTATAATATTACAGCCGCCATCAACAAGGTAGATGGGGCGAGTGAATTGATTGGGGTAGATACATACGCCTAGATTTACCAGACTCCTTTTAAAAGCATGTTGGGGCGGAAATCCTAAAAGGCACAGAGATGGCTCGATTCCAATTAGTTCGAGACGAAAATGGATATGGACTGAAAGATGTCTTAAGTAATCAGCGGGCGCTTGTTATCGATTTCTTGTCACCACAGATGCATCACCGTCGCGCTCACGGTGGCAAGAAAGAACTGCTCCTCAAGGCGGTAAATGCCAGGACTGGTTTAGAGGTATGGGACTGCACAGCTGGACTGGGAACCGATAGTTTCCTTCTTGCAGCCGCTGGCTGTGATGTAACTATGTTTGAACGTTCTGCGGTACTGTCAATTCTGCTCGAACAGGCATTGTTGTCATTGAAAAAATCCGGGGAGTTACAGCAGGTCTCAAACAGAATGAGATGTGTCAGGGAAGATTCAATCAGTTTTCTGAAACAGGCAAGGCAACCACCTGACGTGATTTTGATAGACCCAATGTTTCCCGCCAGAACCAAGAGTGCCCAGGTAAAAGGAGAGATGCAAATACTGCAGCGATTCCTCAGCAAGGATGAAAATGCGAGAGAACTGCTGCGTCTCGCAATAGACAGTGGTGTACCTCGAGTTGTTTTAAAACAGCCTGCGACTGGTACAGGGGTACCTGGCTTCGAGCCGGATTTCAGTCTGTCTGCGAAGGCGAATCGCTTTGATGTTTATCTGAACTAGCCCGGATAATTCATCAGGCACAGTCTGTCATATCTCAAATTCTTCAGTAACCTATTGAATTTGCGGCTAACATTAATTTAACGTCGCCTTGGTGAATCATCCGGGCTAGCCATTGGCAGTTTGTGTTATTGCTTGCAGTACGTTGTAGCGAATGTCGTTGTCCAGATAGTTTTCAAGACACTGATTTAGTTCGTCGAAGGATCCATTCAGGGTTATTCTGTCAGCTGAAGTGTTGATACATCCCTCTGAATTCAGGCTATTGATGAATCTTGCGAACAGGGACTTCTCAAAAAATTCCGGTGAATGGATGCTGTGTATAGCAGAAAGCTGATGGGCAATACCTGCTGCAGCATTCTCCAGTGCCGTGATTGATCGCTTTTGCTCTTCTTGCAGCAATGCAGAAACGATATGAAAGCGTTCCAGAATTGGTTCAACGATCTCACTGAGCTCGGTCAGACTTGCGTATTCTTCGGTGGGCGGCAAGGGTGAATTGACTCTTTCTTCCTCCAGTTTCACCAGTCCCAGAGAAGCCATGACATCCAGGGTTTGCCTGCATTTGCGTTCAAGGTCTTCTGTGTTCCAATTCAGGAATAACTCGGTTTTCAAGTGCGGATGTAAGATCCTGCAGACGGTGAGGATATCTGGAATATCGCATGACTTTTCGAATTGAATGACTCGCGCGACGAGGGATGCCAGCACAAAAACGTGAAGAGTGTTGTTGCGATAGTAGGTAAGTAATATGGCAGTTTCCTGTGATGCGGTATGAATGTCGCCAAAACCAGGATTATTGCGTTCGAGCCCCGAAACTTTTTCAGCGTGAGAAATAACCTGCCTGGCGTCGAGGTTAGTGACTGTTATCTGTTCATCCAAGTGGGTGAGTCGTGCAATGGACTGTAGTATATTGACCTGGTATTCCAGTCGCTGCTGCTGCATGACCTGTTTTGGTGTCGCAAGGATTGCAGTTGCTACCAGATTAGTAGGGTTAACCGCTGCAGCAGCGTTGATATGTGCTGCAAGTGTTGTTGACAGTTTTGAGCAGGCTGCTGCAAAAACACCTGGATCTACTGACCGGGAACGCCAACCTGGCATGTCATTGTCAAGGAATTGATCGAGTTCAACGGGTTTACCGAAGTTGACCGCGACTTTACCAAAGGGATGTTTGAATGTGGCAAAGATGCTAAAAATGTCAAACAGTGATTCGTCCTGTTTCGATTTGCCTGCCAGTTCACCCATGTACGTAGCGGCCTCCAGGATACGCTCGTAGCCAAAGTAGACGGGAAGAAAAACAATTGGTTTAGATGAATCTCGTTGGAAGCTTCTCACCGTCATGCGCAGCATGCCGGTTCTTGGTGGCAGTGTTCTTCCGGTGCGACTACGTCCGCCTTCAATGAAGTATTCAATCGAGTAACCTCGAGTAAACATCAGGTGCATGTACTCATCAAATACGGTTTTGTAGAGTGAGTCGCCCTGGAAGGAACGGCGCATAAAAAAGGCACCGCCTCTTCTCAGCAATGGACCCAGTACTGGCAGGTTCAGGTTCTTCCCTGCAGCAATATGAGGTGGCGTCAGACCATTCTGGTAGAGCACAAATGAAAGCAGAAGGTAATCAATATGGCTTCGATGGCAGGGTATATATACGATCTCATGAGATTCAGCCAGTTCCTTGGCAGTCTCGATCTGGTTTACTTCTATTCCCTCGTAAAGTTTTTGCCAGAGCCAGGTCAGTAGAACATGAAAGAATCTGATGACACGGTAAGACTGATGTGACGCGACTTCATTGGCATATGAAAAGGCTCTCTTTTCAATCTCATGCACGGGTTTGTGTTCAGTCAATACGACATTGTCGATACTCTCCCGGACCGTTGGGCTGTGCATAATCGTGTTAATTAGTGTCCGGCGGTGGGATAGATCGGGTCCGATGATTGCCTGTTTCTTTTTGTTGAAGTGAACTCTTAACAACCTGTATAACTTCATGTTCTGTTTCTCTTCATCCTGCTCAGTCGAGATAAGTTCAGCCAGACTCACCGGTTTGCTGAACTGGACGAGAATGTGGTTAGGATGAAACAGTCCTGCCAGCAGTTTCTTGAATCCGCTCGTGGCGGTCCAATTCTCAGAGAGAAGGAGCTTGAAGATTGACTTTTCGCGATCTGGCTGGTGACCCCAGAAAATAGAAACAGGTACTATCTTGATTTCTTTCTCGAGATGACTCTGGTGCTTAAGCAGTCGAAGCATGCGAGGCGATGGCCTTCTGAGCGTTTTTCTGCCTAACCTGCCTTCCCCATGACCAAGGAAGAAAAAGGCCCTGGGTTCAATGTCTTCTATAGATTCAATTGGGCGCGGCAGATTGTGAACCTCGCACGCCTTATCCAGCACCATCAGGTCTGCGGTAGATCTGTATGGCATCACATAGCAGACAAGATCCTCGTTCTTGAGATCCAGATAAGTTTTATCGCAACCCAGAATAGTAGGTCGTATCCACGAGAAAAGAATTCGACGCGAGGTAGCGAACTGGAAGTAACGGAATTGGGTAGACAATCTCACCAGGACCGAGGCTGGTTGGTCTAGCTGTGGCTGTTTGGTGCTCTGATCAACGTTTTCCATCGAAAAGATCGCTCACGGCATCGAGGGGATCGCGGCCGCTTATCTCCACTTCCCAGACACCTGAGTATTTGCGCTTCGTCTGCGCGATCACTTCTTCCTTGTCTGTTAGAACCGTGGCGCGAAGAAATACCAGTAGATTCTGTTTTTCACGTTTGTTGGCCTTCGACTTGAATAGTCGACCAAAAAGAGGGATGTCCTTTAGCAAGGGTACCCCACTTTCTGTTTCAGTGATCTTGTCACGTATCAGCCCGCCAAGCACAATGACCTCTCCGTCATCAGCCAGCACAGTCGTTTCGATGGTGCGCTTGTTTGTGATCAGATCTGCCGAACCGTCATTGCCAATGCCAATTGTTCCAGTCTGATCCACTTCTGAAACTTCCTGATTTATCTCCAGGCGGATTAGTGAACCGTCGTGAACATGGGGTGTGACCTGCAGGGTTAATCCGACATCTTCCCGGTTTATGGTAGTAAATGGATTGTTTGCACCATTGCTACCCGTTGTTGTTGAACCGGTTCTAAATGGGACCTGCTGACCAACAACTATTCTTGCCTCCTCGTTATCCATGGTGGTGATGCTTGGCGTGGAGAGCAGATTGACGTTCGAGTTTTCTTCCAGTGCACGAATGAGAAATGCAAAGTTGGTACCGCTTGTGTTTGCCTTGCCACCCACGACGACTGGACTGCTGCCGAGCGATATGCTGCTTGGATCGTTTGCCGCGATGGCCTGAACGATACCTGCCAGGGTACCAGCAGGCGCTGTTGTAGATATTGGTAGCGAACTGCCGGATCTATCGGCCACAGCTAACTCGGTGCCTAATTGCCGGTTAAAATTCTCAGTCACTTCAACAATGGCAGCTTCAATCAGGACCTGTAACCGGCGTGTATCAAGGCGCTGAATAATGTTCTTCAGCTCCGCCATCGACGTGGGGTTCGCCCTGATCACAAGTGCATTAAGAGCAGGGTCAGCCTGAATATTGGTTTTGACCTTCTGACTAGTCGTGTCGTTCGCTGCATCATCAGCAACCAGGTTCTTAAGAATTTCAGCCAGTTCGGAGGCATCAGAGTGTGCCAGCCGTACAACCTGAATTGTTCCAGCCTGATTTGCCGGGATATCCAGTTCTTTGATAAGTTTAATAATCCTTCCCCGAATATCGGGTTCGGCTTTTATAACCAGGCTGTTGGTCCTCTCGCTTGCCACAATGGTTATCTTGTTAGGTCCTTTGGCCCCTTTGCCGATTTGATCAGGAGCTAGTTTTTCCAATAGCGCAACCATATCTTCTACCCACGCTTCCTTTAGCTGAATAATGGTCGTTGTAGTCGAGTCGGCTACATCAATATCTTTTACCAGCTCAAGGAGGCGGGCGATGTTACTCGCATGATCGCTGATGATGAGTGCATTTGGTTCGTTGAGCCCTGCCAGGTGACCGTACTGAGGGATCAGTGGTCGCAGTATCTTGACGAGTTCTACTGAGGGTGTGTTCTTAACGGGAATGACACGGGTTATCAGTTCCTCGCTGTCAATACCATCGGTGGAATTCAACGGATTGCTGCTTTGTTTTGCGAGTACCTGTTGGACGATCTTGACGATGTTCCCAGCTGGAATGGCCGCATAACCATGTACTCGGAGTACGCTGAGAAAGAGCTCATAGATTGCACCGGCGTCCAGATTAGTATTGGAGATAACCGTGACGTTACCTTTTACTCGGGGATCAATGATGAAACTCTTACCGGTTATAGCCGAGATCTGTGTTGTGAATTCTCTGATATCAGCATTCTTGAGGTTGATCTTGTAATTCTTGCCATTGGTCGCCTGGCCCATCGACAACGGTGATGCAAATGCGAGAAAGCAGATGAGAAACAAGCGTGGGAGTGACCACATAAACTTACGAC
>Ga0207988_1000085_pt1 | contig 48620 bp, 51 predicted proteins | sample ETNtaG_11_FD_185773 | JGI IMG/M metagenome (GOLD analysis project Ga0207988, IMG submission 185773) | Marine microbial and viral communities from oxygen minimum zone, Eastern Pacific Ocean - ETNP201310SV74 (SPAdes) (version 2) | ecosystem: Environmental > Aquatic > Marine > Oceanic ...
AGCATCCTGGCGGTCGGATGGCTTTGGGCGCTCTCATCCCTATCCGCTGGATACCCTGACGCCCAGCACCGGTATTCTGACACCCGATGACATTATGGCTGGGTGTTTGCCTGATGGGTCCACGGTTGTATATGACGACGATAGTTTTTATATGGGCGGTGCGATCGCAGAAAAGCTGCGCCGCGCAGATCTGCCCGTAACACTAGTCACCCCCGAGAATGTAGTCTCCGCCTGGTGTGGATACACTTCCGAACAGTATCAGGTGCAGAAGAATCTATTGGAGCTTGGCGTCGAGATTAAAACAGCACACTCTCTGTTGGCCTTTGATGGCCGCGAGGTGGTGGTGTCGTGCACCCACACAGATCATCAGCAGACCATCAAAGCAGATGCATTGATTATGGTTACGGCCCGCCAACCGAACGACGAGTTGTACCAGGCCCTGAATCAGCGGCTCGAAAGTGAGAGTCAAACCCTGTTTCGTTCGCTGCGGCGAATCGGCGACTGCGAGGCACCTACCATTATTGCCGCTGCAGTTTACGCGGGTCATCGATACGCGCGAGAACTCGATACCGAGCCCGATCCAGATGTACCTTTCAGGATTGAATAAGACCACATTCAAACATTGCCTTTCAAGGGAAAAGCATGAAGACATTTACCGGGGCTGGGTTCAAAAGGGCATGGCAAACAAACCAAATTCGAAAGCACTGCCAATCTTTTGGACAGTTCACTCCAGCAATTTGCCGTAGCCGTGAATGGGCTGCTGTACACCAGCCTTGAGAAAAGTGGCCCACACAAGCACCTGGTTCGAAGTAACCACGGGCTTACCCGTGCGCTGCTCCAGTTTATCCACCACTTCCAGGGAATGCCAAGCGGTGCCAGCAAGCCAGCCCAGACTATCCCGCCGGATACAAGCAAGCCTTTCCATCGCCCCATTTATTCGTCCTATACTCTAGCCACTCGGAACAGCAAAAGAGGAAGGGCCGATGGCGAAGATGAGCGTCGAGAAACAGCAGCTTCTCGATTGGATCGATGAGGACAGAAGCCAGTTGATCCAGTTTTTCAGCGACTTCGTGGCGGCGGCCTCGCCGAATCCGCCAGGCGATACGACCGTCGCGGTCAAGCACATCACCGACTTTCTCGACCGTGAACAACTGCCTTACCACCTCATAGACCCGCAGCCCACTATGGCCAATGTCGGGTGAGCCTTCAAGCCCCCTTATTTCAACTATCCGGAGCAATGAAGCGAGACCGGCCACAGGCATGGCTGGCCACCAGAAAACACTCTCGAGAAGGAGCGTACATATGAGCGGAAAAGACTATATTTCGACCGGTCAGAACACCATCGACTGGCGGGCACTGGTCGATGATCTCAATCGATTACTGAGGATCCGTGCCACGCCGATCGGCATGAAGCTGTTCGAGGAAATAAGCCAGATGGAGGCAATCCCGCGCATCCGAAGGCCAGGCGCCATCCATACGACCGATCAGATCGTCGGCCAGGCCTGTCGCAATGGTTGGACCGTCGGTATCACCGCCGATGACCTCGTTGGGGCGCAGTGTGCAACCGTGATCGGGTTGCACCCGCGTGACGAGGAGTGGTTGTCCGGCAAGCACATGGTGGGCATCTGGTTCGAAAACGTCGAATCTTCTAGCCGCCATCAACACGCCATGAATGTTGTGGCGCACGGCAAGTACCAGGCTATGGCCGTCAGCCCACTGGCAAGCGGTCGACTCGACCCACCGGATATCGCCCTAATCTATGCAACACCGGCACAGATGATCTTATTCATCAACGGCCTGCAGTGGAGCGGCTATGACAAGCTAGAGTGGGGCTGTGTCGGCGAGTCCGCCTGCGCCGACTCCTGGGGCCGAGCGCTTGCGACCGGACAACCGAGCCTTTCCATTCCCTGCTTCGCTGAAAGGCGCTACGGCGGCGTGATGGAGGACGAGCTACTGATGGCTATCCCACCACATTTTCTGCCCAAGGTCATCGATGGGCTCGAACACCTTTCGCGAAATGGTCTGCGTTACCCGATCCCACCGTACGGCGTCAATACTGACGCCCGTGCTGGTCTCGGCGTCAGCTACAGCGATCGTGGATGAAGTAACCCGCCGATCCAGGAAGGTCAACCGAGGAAAACACTCCGGTTGCTCGGTACCCTTGCCTGGATTACAACCATTTCTTTTTTTGTTATTACTTCAGGGGTGAGTATCTGGTTGGGCCGAGGAACATACTGTTCGACTTAGACACGATTGGCCCTGAAGTCGCATACCTGGCGCGCCCCTCTACCCATTCTGGATCTACCCAGAACTGATCCCAGGCTTTTTGGCGAGCCCCCATATCTTCATAGCCCAGTATGTAGATCAGCGCACTTTCGTCATCACCCACAACCGGAGACCACGCCCCTACAAATGTCATTCCCAATCTTTCAAAAATCGGTATTGCCAACTCTTCCATAAGCTTGTTCAAGTTGCCGATTTGTCCTGGAAAGCAGTCATATCGGCGCATTTCATAAATCATTTCGGATCTCCTTTTTGATGGCTCGATTCACTGTAAATGGTGAGATTCCTGATTTTACTTTAAGGAGGGCATCACCTCTTCGGCGAATTTTGAAAGTGTTTCTTTGTGCTCAGCGACCGTATCGGCAGCGATATGCAAGAGATTAAAATGTTGAACACCCCTGTTCTTCAAGCTACCCATCTTATCGATGATCTGTTGCACCGACCCGACCCAATTCTGCGCAACGAAAGAATCAAGATCCTGCCGGCCTAGCCGAAATTGGCCGTGCCTGGTTTTTTTGTAGCGAGCAATAGCAGCTTCAACACTCGCACCAATCACGAATTCACCTTCTGCCACCGCGTCTAACTTATCGGGGTCCCAGCCTTCAAGCTCCAGCATCGGTCGAAGTGCCTCGACATGCTCTGGTACCGAGGGAGCAGGAGCTGTAATACCCAGCCCCCACCTGGCGACACGTGGGTAGGCCATGACATTGCGGCAGGGAACATAAATTGGAAATGTATCTTGTTGTGGCTTTGGATACAGATTGGCACCATCCACAGCGTGGTATCTTCCGTCAAATCTTACATCGACTTCATCGCTGAAAAACCGCCTCATCAGACCAATACACTCATCCATCATATTTCCACGGTGTGCCTTGATCTGTCTGGGCCTCAGGACTTCGAACTCATCCCGGCACATACCAAGACCCAGGCCAACAAAAAGCCGACCGTCGCAGAAATGATCGATCGTCGCGACCTGCTTGGCCAGGATTACAGGATCCCGAAATGGAGCTAGAATTAACCCCGAGCCCAGCCTGATCTTGGTCGTCTGTGCAGCACAGTATGCAATCGTCGCAAGGGGTTCGTACCAATTCGGTTTTTCTCCATCGGGGATGCCGTATTCAGGCGTTGGCGAGATAAAATCTGTTGCCCAAAGAGCATCGTATCCGAGTTCTTCAGACAGCTGCGCCACCTCAACGATATCTTTGGGTGTTGCGAAATTTGAGGGCACAAATACCCCCTCTCGACAATTGGGTAACTCGACATCGAATTTCATAAAACAGCTCCTCTACAACTGCAATTTAAGTGCTTTTTGATCGCGCCCCATGTGTGCCAGAGTCTCCACTTTACTTAAGGTAATCTCAATCCACAATCCACCGACTCAAGTACTCGATGAAAATTGACAGCAAGATAACTTGCCCCGAACCTGCCTCAAGTGAGCCGTTTCTTAGTCCGATGAAGAAATCTTGGCCAACGGTAGTGTCGTGAATATCGCTTTGCCTCTACTCTTCGTGTTCTTGTGGAGTGGTGCATTCATCGCGGTACGGGTGGGGATTCCAGACATATCCCCGATCACGTTTCTGGCGGCCCGGTTCACACTGGCCGGACTCATTCTGTTACCGATAACGTTTCTCTCAGGGGCATGGGGTGGTTGGCGAGATGCTGCCCGAGTGTGGCCGCACCTGGTGGTCGCTGGCGTCCTGCTCAACGGTGCCTATCTGACTGCTGGATATTGGGCTTTGATGGATATTTCCGCAGCCACCATGGCACTGATTGGGTCTCTGCAACCGCTGATGACGGCATTCCTTTCAGGGCCGGTCCTGGGTGATCATTTCCGTCCGAAACAATGGCTCGGGTTTTTCCTTGGCACCGCAGGAGTCGCGCTCGTTGCCGGGATCAATATCGTCGATCTCAATCACACAGAAGGCGTACTGTGGGGTATCGGTGGATCAGCATGTTTTATCGCTGGCACCCTTTATTACGCCAGGTTCTGCAAACCTTCCGCGCTGATCACGGCAAACTGTGTTCAACTCACGACAGCAGCGATTTTCTGCTGGCTCGTCGTATTGGCTTTTGAAGAAGTTCACGTCGCGGTTACCCCGACCCTTATCTGGAGTTTCCTTTACCTGACCCTCGGCGTCTCCCTGGGTGGGATGGGCCTTTATCTGTACATGCTGAAAACAGGAACCGCCGGCAAGGTTGCAGCTAACTTCTACATTACCCCGGGCCTGACCGCTCTCCTGGGCTGGTTGATTCTTGGCGAAACCCTGTCACTCAATGTGCTGGCAGGCTTCGCGTTGGCCATAGTCGGGTTGTGGATGGTTCACCGCCGGGAACTTGCCTGAGTTCCAGCACCAGGCAGAAAAGACCTCACACCACCCTACCGCTGGCAACGACCAAGCGTGTCAAAGACCATTAAGAAACTCGAAGACCGTCTGGTTGAACAGATCCGGCACCTCGAAATAGGACGAATGACCCGCGTCAACCAATACTTTCGCAGTGGCGCTAGGTACCATCGCCGCCGCACATTTGATCAGTTCGACTGGAAACACCTGATCCTGGTTCGCTGTAATGAACAGTGTTGGTATTATGAAGTCTTCCGGCAACTCTAAAACTCTGGGTTCTAGCAATTGCTCGCGAAGCACTAGCAGATCGAGCTCGGTGTTAAAGAAGCCCAACTGGTTGTACAGGTTAGCTGCTGCGATATTTGTCTCAGAGGCCAAAATGGCGGGCACTTTCATAGAAAGTTATAGACACTCCTCTTTTGTTGGACATCTACTTATTGATAGGCGTCGAACCAGTTTCTGTTCTAAATAATTTCCCATCCTTCAGTATGCCCACATACATCACTGCATCGGTTGTCCCATTGGGGAAAGTAGCAATGGAATGAGCAACCATAATGTCGTCGTTCTCGTAGATGCATCTGACGTTTTCTCGCCTAAAATTGTCACCGGCAATAATCTTACTGAACATTTCTTTCCAGTCATTCAGGTCGAGTACTTTGCCGGTTGAGTGCATCACCATCGTCCAGCCCGGATGCATAAGTTCCATCATGGCATCTAAGTCTTTGTTGCCGATTGCAGCTTCGAATTTTTCAAAAAACTCATTTCTTCCACTCCTCACTTGTGTGTGGCTCATTATGGCAGAAGTTAATTTGGCCCTAGAAGACCACATGATCATCGACCTTGCCGTTCCAGCGTTAAAAACACTCTGCTCTACTGGCTAACCGAAAATTCAATCGCGCCAACAAGAAATACCTTAAACTTAAATAGAATTATGGCAATGAGTAACGCTGGGATAGAGTTGTTCACATGATGGAGTCAAAGTCAGCACCATGACAGAATCGGCAGCTTACCGGGGTGTATTCCCTATTGTCCCGACCCCCTTCGATGATGCCGGGGCACTCGACCTCGATAGTCAGCGCCGGGTGCTCGACTGCATGATCGACCAAGGCGTCGATGGGCTTTGCATTATCGCCAACTATTCCGAGCAGTTCCTGTTGAGCGATGCTGAGCGAGACCAGTTGATGCGTGTCTGCCTCGAGTATGTTGGTCACCGCGTGCCAGTCATCGTCACTTGTTCACATTTTTCAACACAGGTGGTCGAGGACCGGTGCCGCACTGCGGCAAAACTAGGTGCCGATATGATTATGCTGATGCCGCCTTACCATGGTGTCGGACTGCAAGCAGACGAAACGGCGATCTTTGAACACTTCGAGCGTGCTGCCATTGCGGGCGGAATCCCGATCATGGTGCAGGATGCACCGCTTTCCGGTGTCCAGTTGTCGGTATCGTTGCTGGCTCGGATGGCTCAGTCGATTCCGCTGCTTCAGTACTTCAAGATAGAGACACCACAGGCCGCTGGAAAACTGCGCGCGCTGATTGCTCGGGGTGGTGATGACATCGTTGGTCCATTTGATGGTGAAGAAGGCATCACCCTGATGGCCGATCTGGATGCTGGTGCTACCGGTACGATGTGTTCAGCACTGATGCCGGACTTGGTTCGCCCGGTGCTGGAAGCACACCATGTGGGCGATCGCGCAACCGCGGCACAGCACTATCAGAGGATCCTCCCTCTGATCAATTATGAGAACCGGCAGTGTGGCTTGCGTGCAACCAAAGTCGTTATGAAGGAAGGAGGCGTAATCCGCTCAGATCACGTGCGCCATCCCCTGGCACCGCTCGATCCTACGATACGCATCGAGTTACTGGAGTTGGCTCGTCAGTTCGAGCCACTGGCACTGCGCTGGGGTATTTGATGGAATTGCTCTAGCCGTGGAAACATATGCCAGTTCTAATCAAGTGAGACTGCGTCATCGCTACACCAATCCTAACTAAACAGTTGGTAACTCTCGTTGTTGTAGTCACTATTCAAATGTTTCTTGAGATTCCCCTGTGATTCGTCCGTTTCAAATTGAAGTGCCCGACGAAACGCTTGCGCTGATCCGTAGCCAGGTCGCAAGTTATGCGTGGCATGAGATGCCCGATGATGGGGGTTGGGCTTATGGTACGAACCTTGAGTATATGAAAGAACTGTGCGCTTACTGGCTGGATGAATTCGACTGGCGCGCACAAGAGACCGTCATCAATCGCTTTGCCCACTTTATTGCGCCTGTCGATGGTATCGACCTGCACTTTATTCATGAGAAAGGTAGTGGACCCGCACCCCTGCCGTTGATCATCAGTCATGGTTGGCCTGGCAGCATTGTCGAATTCCTGGAGATTATCGAACCGCTCGCCCACCCAGAACGCTTTGGCGGGAGTTCAGAGGATACCTTCGATGTCATCGCTCCTTCACTGCCCGGATTTGGATTTTCGGGCCGGCCACCACGCCCGATCGGCCCACGCGAAATCGCCCGACTGTTCGCTACATTGATGACCGACGTTCTTGAATACCCCAGTTATCTAGCCCAGGGCGGCGACTGGGGCGGCGCTATTTCAAGCTGGCTTGGCTTCGAACACGCACCGGCCTGCCGTGCTATCCACATCAATATCTTTACGATGCGTCCGCCCGATGGCCCTCAAGGGCAAGAAGAAGAAGCTTGGGCCACCCAATTCAAACGTGACCAGTCAATGGAAGACGGTTACCGAACCCAGCAGGCGACCAAACCACAAACTCTAAGCTACGCGATGATGGACAGCCCAGTTGGTGTTGCTGCCTGGATTATTGAGAAATTCAACTCCTGGTCAGACACGGCTGGCGATCGCATTGAAAGCGTTTATACCAAAGATGAATTATTGACCAATATCATGGTCTATCTTGTGACGAGAACTTTTAACACGGCATCGTGGATCTACTACGGGCGCCGTGAGGAGGGTGGTCGCGTGCTCTCACCTGGCGGCCAGCGCGTAGAGGTACCAACGGCGGCGGCCTTGTTCCCAGCTGAATTACTCGCCTGGCCACCGCGATCTTACGCGGAGCGCGTCTACAACATTACTCGCTGGACCGAGATGCCACGCGGTGGTCATTTCGCTGCATTAGAACAACCAACCCTGTTGATTGATGACATCAGAGCGTTCGCTCGAACCTTACGCTGATCAACTAATACCAAAACCCGCAATTTCTTACACAAGACCCGGGGCAAATATTTGAAAGACCTAGATGACGATACCACCATCTACTCCACTTCGCGAAAACGATAACGAGAATGTCTAAGAACTAGAGCGTTTCCAGCGGTAAGTTTCCACCCCCAACCAGTTGCTCCAAACCATCCGTGGTCAGTGCCCAGGTTCCGCCCTGGATGATGCCGATATCTTCATGATCAAGCTGCAGGTAGGCGTGAAGCACGAACACCATTCCCGGTACCAGGCGATCCTCGAACCCCCGGCTTATCTGCAATGTCTCAAGCCACACTGGGGGATAGGCAAGTCCAATCCCATAACCAAATCGCATATTGGCGTAGTCTTTCAGTCCAGCCGCACGAATAGGCTCGAGAGAAGCTTCCTCGATGTCAGCCACCAATGTCCCGGATTGGCATTGGCTGACACCAGCGGCAAGCGAGGCCCGCGCAACCTCATAAAGCTCTGCCGCTCTTGTACTCGGTGTACCACAAGCCATGGTATGAACTGCAGTGGCATGGTAGCGGTGAGAGACCCCGGCAAACTCGAAATGAACGATGTCACCGGGCACAATTACACGATGCCGCGGTGTCGCATGACCCCCGGGTGTTCGAGGACCACTTGAGATCTCCGTGGGTATAGCCCAGTAGTCACTGCCCGCCTCCCGCATCGTACCCTCTACAGCTGCGGCCACTTCGATCTCCGTGGCCCCGGCCCGCAATGCCTCACGGGCCACGTCAAGGCCTAAATTGGCATAACCTGCAGCCTCTCGCACATAACGCATCTCTGTTTCAGATTTGATAACCCTGAGATCACCGAGCAGGCGAGTGGCATCAGAAATTTCAGCAGGTTTGAGGGCTGAAGCCAGTTCAGCAAACAAGGCAGCATTCAGAGCGTAAGACTGTAGTTCCATCGCGATCCGACCACCCGTCCAACCTTTCTCACGAGCAATGCCGGCGACCAATCCAGGGAAGTCATCCGCAAACAACTGATAATTGCGAACGTCAGAAAGCCAGGTGGTCTCCGTTGCGAGCCGGGTATCGACATTCCGTACGATCAGTGTTGGTTCGGTTTCTCCAGAAATCGAAAACACCAGGGCCTGCGGACTGTTGACCCCGACCCAGGTGTCATAGCCTGCAAGATAATAGTGGGTTTCGGGCGCCACCGAGACACAAACCTCGAACCCACACGCCGCCAGCTTATCGCGTGCTCTCGCGAGCCGTTCCTTGTGTTCTGCTTGGGTAAATGTGGCATAAGTCGGAAACATGGTAAGCGCTCCTGCATGACGAACAGCGCTGAATCCCTACTGGGTCAGTGCCTGCCGTATTCTTGCCCAGTCCTCCACAGCGGATTCCTGTCCCGGCGTCAGTTGCACCGTGAACTGGGTATAACCCCCATCGCGCAATGCAGCAATACGTTCAATCAGTACCTCTTCGGTTGCCGTGAAGCTGGTGTCACGAATCAATTCAGCAGTGACGAACGGGCGTTCCTCAGGTTTCACAAACATCAAGTGACCTTCGTGGTTAGTCAGATAGCGGGCATCTGCGGGTTCAAAGTGCCGGGCAAGTTCCACATAGCCCGATACGGCATCTGCAAACGACGGTGAGGAAATGCTGCTGTTCTGCCACCCAGCCAGCGCTTCATCCGCGGCGCGATGCAGCGTGACAGCCGCGCGCGGGCCTGCCTGGGCCATTGCCCGAGGCGAATCATAAGGTTCATTGGCCTCAAGCACACAGCCCAAGGCAAAGGCTGTGGCCGAGAAGTCGTCGACCTGATGCCCTGCATCACGCCATGCCATTTGCATGGACTCCAAAGCTGAGGTAGCGCTCGACACATCGCCAATGAAATTTAGCCAGCCCGCCTGAAGTTTGGCAGTCAAGGCACGACTTCGTGGCCCGTACGCCGACACATGCAGCGCGATCGGGTCTTCAGTGTTGATCAAGCCATGATCCGGATTGAGAAATCGAATCTTGCGCGGCGAACCCTCCAGGGTGACCTCTATCGTGTCTTTGCGAAGCAATGCGTAGACCGTCTGGATATAGTCCTCCATATCAGCCAGGCGCATTGCATTCAAACCCATTGCGCGTCGAGCGGTGAACCCGGTACCCACGCCGAAGTCGATCCGTCCTGGCGCAAGACGGTTGAGTGAGGCAAATGCGTTGGCGGCTACCGGTGCAATTCGATTGGTCGGTACAAGAACTCCGGTTCCAAGGCGGATGTGCTTGGTCTTGACCGCGGCGGCGCCCATGGCAACGAAACAGTCCGCACTGAGCATTTGTGTGTCGTAGAACCAGGCATGACTGAAGCCCAACTCCTCGGCACGTTGTACCAGTTTCCAGGAGTCGGCAGAGGTCGCCATTGCAATACCAAAATCCATTATGGCCCCCTGTTTATGATTGGGCTGAGCATGTGGCGATTCGATCTAAAGCAGGTACAGTTTAATGCCCCTAGGTCCTCGCATGAGCTCATCATTTAGTCTGGATCAGTACTGACATAACCATCCCGAAGATCGCGTGCGCGCGCTTGAGAATCACGTTCACTGGCATCGCCGTAACCCCCCGCACCGGGAACCTCAAGTAGAATCTGTGCGCCGGCCGGGGCATTGAAACCGCCCTTGGTCAGAAGTGGGCGTATCGAACCGTCCGCTAACTTAAGCGCAATGCTTGCCTGGGCGCCGGCCTCGCCTCCACAAACACCGAATGGCGGCGACTTGGTGCGCTCCAGGCATACCGCTGCACGTGCATCGTGATCAACAATGGTCCAGGCCCGGCGCGAGCCGCAACCCCCGCGGTACTTGCCACGACCCCCACTGTCCGGTGTGATTTCGTAATAATCTATTCGAACCGGAAAACTCAGTTCTAGGATCTCAATTGGCGTGTTCATAGTATTCGAAATTCCAGCAGCGACTACGTTGATGCCATCCTTGTTGGGTCTTGCACCCATACCACCCTTAATGGTTTCGTAACTGACGTAGTGCTGACCGTTGCGCGGGTCTACACCGCCAAGCGTAATGATGCCCGAAGTACCCTGACTGCACGCCATAACATTGTCAGGCATGAAGCCCGCCATGGCACCAAAAGTCATGTCGGCAACTCTATGACTGATCTCGTGGTTAGCGTAAACCACGGGTGAGGGAAATTGAGCATTAACCACAGAACCTGCCGGCGCCGTCACCCGAATTGGGCGCCAAGCGCCGGAATTGGGTGGAATCAGGCTGTTCGGATCAACAATCATCTTCAACGAGCAGTAAACCCCTGACGCAGTCACGGACAACGGCGCGTTGATAGGCCCAGAGACCGCCGGGTCACTGCCCTCAAAGTCCACTTCGAGGGTATCGCCTGCTTTCAATACCCGCATACGGATGGTAAAGGTCATGTCTTCGTCTTCGCCGTCTTCGATGATACCGTCACCATCGCAGAAGTCCTCGAAAACACCCTCGCCGTCGGGCAGCTCCGACAACATCAGTCGCATCAAGCTCTCTGAGTAATCCATCACCTCCTGCATGATGCGGGTCAATACATCTACGCCGTACTTCGAGGCTAAACTGACCAGCCTCTGGCAGGCCCGGTGATTGGCGGCAACCTGTGCCCGTAGATCCCCCATCCGTTCGTCCGGTGTGCGCACGTTGGCAAGAATTAGATCTTCTACATTGGGGTCGATTTCACCTGCGTGATAGAGCCGAATCGGAGGCATACGCAATCCCTCACCATAGATCTCGGTCACCGCACCATAACTTCCTGGTGTGGCGCTGCCGATGTCAGGCCAGTGTGCCCGGACACAGGTCCAGCCGAAGATTCTACCCTGGTAGAACGCCGGCGCGATGACATTAACGTCCGGAAGGTGTGAGCCTCCGAAATAGGGATCGTTGTGAATAAAAACATCGCCTTCAACCGCGCTGTGTGCGAATTTATTGATCACGGCAGCAACCGCATCCGGCATCGAACCCAGGTGAATCGGCAGATCTGGCCCCTGGGCCACCATGTTTCCTTGGGTATCGAAGATTCCACAGGAATAATCCCCGGCAACTTTCAGGATGGGGGAATAAGCAGTTTTGGCGAGAACGATTTTCATTTCCTCAGCCGCCTTGTAGAGGGTGTTCTTGACCACCTCGAAAGTGACCGGGTCGGTCAGCCGGTCTCGGTGTGCGTCGCTATTCACGGTTAGATCGCTCCAGGGTGATAAAGCCTTTGTAATCATTGCGCGCTGTCCAACCCGGTGGCACAACCAGGGTACTGTCCAGTGACTCAACGATAACGGGACCGTCGAGACTGACTCCAGCGGCAAGGCTGGAGCGATTGTGTACGCTGCAGTTCGTGGTACCTGTCTGAGCAAACCAGACCGGGCGCCGGGATTTCTCGCTCGCACCGTCTGAACAAATTATGTCGGCAATCTCAAGCCTGCCCAATTCTCCAACTGCTGTCAGTCGAAGCGTAACCAGGTGTACTGGTTCGGTCAGATTCTTGTGGCCATAGGTCTGTTCGTGGCGGGAATGAAAACTCTCTGCCAGTTTAGCCCTGGTCTTGTCGGTGAATTCCCCCGCCGCCGCAGTCACGTTCAACTCATAGGCCTGTCGGCTATAGCGCAGATCAGCCGATCGCCTGAAACGCCAGTGATCCGGACTGATCCCCGTGGATGTCAGCATCTCCTCACCCTGAGCCTGCAACTCGGACCAAACAGCTTCGATATCACTGGCCGCGAGATCTTCGAGCTGTCGGTAGAGCGTTCTTGCATAGTCCCGTCGGACATCTGTCATCACCAGTCCGAGCGCGGAAAAGCCGCCCGGGATGGGGGGGACGACGATCCGGGGGATGTCGAGTTCGTCAGCGAGCGCAGCAGCATGCACCGGCCCTGCACCCCCAAAAGCGACCAAACTGAATTCCCTCGGATCGTGACCGCGCTCGATTGACACGATCCGCAGTGCCTCAGCCATCCCGTTGTTCACAATATCCCGGACAGCTGCGGCCGCCTGCAGAGCGGTCATGTTCATGGGATCGCCGATTTTCTTTTGCAGTGCGTGCTCTGCACGCTGGTAATCGATCTGCAAATCGCCGTCCAGCAGCGAATGCGCATCCAGGTAACCAAGCACCAGATTCGCATCGGTCACGGTCGGTTGATCACCGCCCTGGCCATAACAGACGGGCCCCGGTTCTGCGCCGGCGCTGTGGGGCCCGACACGCAGAGAACCCGCCGGGTCGATCCAGGCAATACTGCCACCACCGGCACTGACTTCGGCGAGGTCGATTACCGGCACACGAATCGGGTGACCTGACCCTGTGACCCACCTGTTCTGACTGCCTGTACCCCCGACCTCGTAGTCAGCGGTCACCTCGATCTGACCATCGCGGATCAAACTGGCTTTCGCAGTTGTCCCACCCATGTCGAAAGAAATCAGATTGGATTCACCAAGCTGGGCGCCGACCAACTGTGCCGCAATAACGCCGGCTGCCGGGCCCGATTCGACCGAATTCACGGGCATGCGCAAAGCCTCCCGAACATCAAATACCCCGCCGGTTGAACCCATCACGTGCAGTTCTGGCAAGCCCAGGCTATCGGTCGCAGTTTCGAGCCGCTTTAGATATGACCCCAGAATTGGCGCTACATAGGCACAGACCGCTGTGGTACTGGTTCGCTCGAATTCCCGGACCTCGGGTAACACTTCACTGGAGAGGAAAATGGCCACATCGGGAAGCGCTTCGCGCAATGCATCGCCAAGCCGACGCTCATGACGATCGTTAAGAAACGAGAACAGTAACGATATCGCGACCGCTTCGACATCGAGATCCTTGAGTTGCTTGATCAGCCCGGGAATTTCGGGCTCCGCCAGGGGCACTATGACTGTACCCGTTGCATCGAGTCGTTCGGTAATCTCCAGGCGGCGATGTCTTGGTACCAGCACACGCGGCGAATCCTGAAACATGTCGTACAGATCAGACCGGGCAGAACGTCGAAGCTCGAGCACATCACGGAAACCGCGTGTACTGATCAGCGCGGTGCGTGCGCCATTTTCTTCGAGAATCGAGTTGGTCACCACGGTGGTCGCATGAGATAGCAGCGACACCTCATCAGGCTGCACACCATAACGATCGAGCGCACTGTGCAGGCCACTCAACACCGCTTTACCGAAATCACTTGGAGTAGTGGGCGTTTTGGCAATACCAATGGTACCGTCGACATCGTTGACTAACGCAACATCTGTGAAAGTACCGCCGATATCAATTCCGAGACGCCATGCCATCTGGGTTTTTCCTATTCTGTTTGATTCGGGCTGCTTGCTGGAAGAGGCGCTTTAACAATCCTGATGCTCTGATTCACTGCTATACGGACCGACCATAGCAAACGTATCGATGTCGGTCACTATCGATTCCTAAGCCAACGCAAGCTCTGTTATCCAAATTGATTATAGTTGTCGCAATCCGGTGATGTTGAGATACTTCATCTTCGAATCAGGAAGAACCAATCCACATGCCTAACGCACTACCTAACGACATGATTCTCGAATACTGCAGCTCGATGCTGCCACACTCAAGGAGGATTCACGATGGCACAAACCCAGCCGACTGATGCGTTATCTCCGAACACGCTGTGCAGCAATTTCATGGACTCGTGCGGACCGCACTGGGAAATATTTAACCGACCTGTCCGGTAAAGCCGCGTCCGGTTGGTACTACCCGAAACAATTGGTCGCTATTTCAAAACCAAGATCAAGGACAACTCAGATGAAGAAGATCGGATTTATCGGCCTGGGCACGATGGGCGCCCATTTTGCGACCAACCTGATCAAGGCCGGTACAGAGATTACCGTGCACGACATTCGGCGCGATAGCGCGGATACGCATCTGTCGGCAGGCGCCAAATGGGCTGATACACCACGGGAGCTGGCAGCTGCTTCGGAAGTGATCATGACCTCCCTGCCCGGACCAGCCGAAGTCGAAGCAGTGGCACTGGACGAGACCGACGGCCTGATTGCCGGTATGGCGCCGGGCACTGTGCTGTTTGATCTTTCAACAAACTCACCAACCACGGTCCGCCACATCCACGAGGTCTTCGCAGCCAGGGGCCTGCATTGCCTGGATGCGCCGGTCAGCGGTGGGCCTAAGGGCGCAGCCTCCGGGAAACTCGCCATCTGGGTCGGTGGCGACGAGACCGTGTTCAGCACCAACCGGACCGCCCTGGACATACTGGGTGATCAGGTCCGCCATATCGGCCCAATCGGTGCCGGCACTGTGGCCAAGCTCGTGCACAACGCTGCCGGTTATGCCATTCAAACCGCCCTGGCGGAAGTATTTTCCGCCGGCGTCAAGGCCGGCGTCGAACCTCTGGCATTGTTTGCGGCAGTTCGCCAAGGTGTCCGAGGACGGCAACGAACCTTTGACAGCCTGTCGGAACATTATCTGATCAATCAGTATGATCCACCAGATTTTGCCCTGCGCCTGGCCCACAAGGACGTGGCCCTGGCCGCAGATCTAGGACGAGAATTTGGCGTACCCATGCGCCTGATCGACCTGACCCTGGCCGACATGGCCGAGGCTCTGGATCGAGGCTGGGGTGATCGGGATTCCCGCGTTGCCATGTGTCTGCAACAGGAAAGAGCAGACGTCGATTTCACGGAAGACCCCAAGGATGTTCAGGCTGTACTCGATGCCGATTAAGCCGGTGCAGTAACGACCGATCACCGCACTTTGGGCTAAATAGATTTAAAGATTGTTTATGCCTGAGTCTGGTTCCAGCATCACCTTGAGGTCGACACCGGGTGTGCGCATCGCCTCGAATTTACTTGGGAAATCGGCCAAACCAACAACGCTCGTCACCAGGGCATCCACTGGAATCCGCTCACTACCCAACATGTCGATCACGAACTGAAAGTCTGCCTTCGAGTACACAAATGCAAAGGTGATGTGGAGTTCTTTCACGATGGCCTTGGCAGGGAAAAATGCGTCCTGCGCCATGCACAACCCGACAACCACCAGATGCGCATCGGCCGGTGCCTGGTCAATGCTGAGTTGAAGGCTGCCCGGCACACCCACACAATCAAATACCACAGCCGGTGGCCGGCCTGCGATCTGCCGGAAGCGTGCCTGAACATCTTCATTGACAGCATTGACCGCCGCCGTAGCACCAAATTCGACACAGCGAACTGCCCGCGCTTCGACCCGGTCACTCACGATCACATCACGGGCGCCGAAAAAGCGACACCATAAAGCAACGGACAAACCGACCGGTCCAGCACCGATCACCAACACCGAGTCGCCAGCCTGCAGTCCAGCACGCTTGACTGCATTTAATCCAACCGCCAAGGGCTCGACCAGGGCGCCCGCGTGGAAACTTGCATTGTCCGGCAGCCTCAGGGTTTCGGCCACACCAACCCGCGTGTATTGGGCGTAGGCACCGGTCAGTTCAGAACTGGCCCGGGTGACAACCGTCGAACAGCGATAAGAACGGCCGGCACGGCACGCGCTACAGCTACCACAGCCGATGAAGGGCTGTGCCACGACCCGTTCACCGACACGGAACTGACTACGGGCGTTTTTCCCAAGCTCGATAATCTCACCGGAAAATTCATGGCCCATGACTGATCCGGGTGTCAGGTGACGCCAGCCGGCACTCGGATCGTTCCCCTGAGACCAGTGCAGATCGGTGCCACAAATTCCACACGCTCTCACTTTAAGGATCAGGTCATCCGGGCCCGGCTCAGGATCGTTGACCTCCTCGATAGCGAGCGGGATACCGGGTTGTTTGAAAACAGCGGCTTTCATGGTCAATTAGGTATTACTGTATGGCTCAAGGATAACCTACCTGCACATGATATTTCACCTAATAAAAAGCTAGTATTGGCTAAAACACGACCAAGACAAGGCACTGGTTTGATTACCCTTAAACACTGTACCCTAAACGACCTATCCCTGAGACATGGGGACATACCGCCGTGACCGAAACAAAACATCCACGTCAATTAAAGGTCGGACTGATGCTCCCGCAGACCGAGGGCCTGCGTGGTCCCGGGGTTCGCAGCTGGTCGGAAGTCAGCGATATGGCAAGGCTGGCCGAGAATGTGGGGTTTGATTCACTGTGGGTTGTGGATCACCTGCTCTACCAGCTCGACGGTGAAGATCAGCCCAGAGGTGTGTGGGAAGCCTGGTCATTCCTGTCTGCCCTGGCTGCGATCACCGAGCGTGTCGAGCTCGGTACACTGGTGCTTGCGATGGGCTGGCGCAATCCCGCCTTGCTCGCCAAGATGGCAGACACCGTCGACGAGATCAGCGGTGGTCGCCTCATTCTGGGCTTGGGCTCGGGTTACCACAGACTCGAATACGAAGCCTTCGGTTTTCCATTTGATTACAAGGTCAGCCGTTTCGAGGAAGCGATTCACATTGTTTGTGGCCTGCTGCGAGATGGCCAGATCGACTATACGGGTACCTATCATTCCGCTCGGGACTGCGAGCTCAAACCGCGCGGTCCACGTGCTAACGGGCCGCCGATCCTGATTGGCACCAACACCGGCTCACCGCGCATGCAGGGGCTGACGGCACGCTACGCAGATATGTGGAATCTCTACTACGACATTACTCACAACACGGTGGCAGGTTATATCCAGGCCTTGCCGGAACTGGAACAGGCCTGTGCCTTGCAGGGTCGGGACATGTCGACCCTCGAATCAACCGTCGCCGTGCTGCTGGCAGATTCAAGCGCTGATAACTGGTGGGACCGTCTACCCAGTGGCCTCGCGGCAAAACCGCTGGTACCTTTAACCGGCCCGCCGGAGAGCATCGCCAAAGAACTGATTCGCTACGATCAGGCCGGCGTATCCCATGTGCAGATCTCGCTGGAGCCGACCACCTGTGCTTCCATCGAAGCCTTCGCACCCGTCCTGGATGTTCTGGACGCACATTCAAACTGAATAGATTCCAGATCTGTCCCAGGACCTCTTTTTAAACTGAGTTCCAGTATTATCTTAGCGACAACATGTGGAAAGCCTGCCTGGCGTCTCGGAGTACCTGGCCAGTCGCCCTGAGCTGATTGATGTGGGAACCGAACCCAAGCTGGTGATCAGCGGCATTGCCGAGCCCACCGGCGTGAAGTCAGGGGTATAGCTGCCGCTTCAGTCGTCGGCTACAAAATCGTACTCGCCAACGCCCTGGATGATAAGAAACTTGCACCGTCCATCGTCAACCCCCGACACCCGGTGAGGCTGACCTGCACCGACAGCAGTGGTCTCCCCGGGTGACAGGACCTGCTGATCATCCGGATTGCGGGTCTCTATCTGCATGGGTCCTTCGATGCAGAAAAAAGTATCAGTCACTTCACTGTGATGATGCCAGGGCACACACTGATCCGGCCCGATCGTGAGAATCTGTGTTCTCAGCCCCTTAACCGCTGCGATGACCTCGCGGCCCTCGATGTCATACGACTTTGCCATAGTTATAAGATCCTCTAATAAGTGGCCAACTGCAGAAACATTGTCACGACAGTACTTATCGCAGATTCAATGCGCCAACGCTGATGCCAGAACCTCAAAGAAGCGGTCTTCATCCTCATCCGTGACCCACAGATGGGGAGTCACCCGAACCGCTTCTCGTCCTCGAACACTGACATAGACGTTTTTCCGGGCAAGACGGTCTGCTAAACCTTCCGGCACGCCCCCAGGAAATCGCAAGCCCAAGTAATGCCCTGCTCTGAGCTCTGGTGGCAGTGCGGCAATGCCCATGTCAGCCGCTCGCTCAGCAATCCGATCAGTGCGAGCACGTATTGTGTACTGTATGCTGCCCACTCCCCAGTCGAGTAACTGGCGCAACCCTGTTTTAGCCATCGGCACCAGATGGATATTGCCCCGCTCGCCGACATCATAGCGTCGCGCGCCGGGCTGATAGCTGTCTCGATAATCGACCAAGTTCGAAAAGTCTTCACTGCCTTCCCGGTTAATCCAGTTGTGCTCAAGCGGTGTGCCCTCCTGCCACTTGGGTGCAACATAGATGAAGCCCGCACTATACGGCCCAAGCAGCCATTTGTAAGTTGCAACCGCAAGAAAATCAGGCTGGATGGCGTTAACATCGAAAGGCAATACCCCAACTGACTGGGTGCCATCAATAACCAGTGCAGCACCGACTTCTCTACAGCGTGCACCGATTCGTACCAAATCGAGCATGGCGCCGTCGGTCCAGTGAACGTGGGGCAAGGCGGCAATCGCCACCCGCTCATCCAGCGCCTCAAGAACTGACCGTGTCCAGTCGTCATCCTGAGGCCGCTGCAGGGTCAGTATTGTCCCATCCGACTCGTTCGCAAGTGCGTGCCAGGAATAGACATTGGATGGGAACTGATCCTGTAACACGAGAATACGCTGTCCGGGTTGAACCGGCAGATTCCGCGCAGCAGTTGCTGTACCGTAGCTAGCAGCAGAACCCAGTGCAACATCATTGGCCGTAGCACCAATAAGTTCAGCAAACAGTCCGCGGGCTTCTTCAGCATCGGTAAAGAAATCCCGGGGAAAGATTTCCCAGGGATGACTTTTTCGCTGCGTACCTGCAATGCCGGCATCGCGCACCGCATTCAGCAGTGGGGAGATATAGGCGCAATTCAGATAGGCCACATCGTCGGGTATATCGAACAGATGACGCTGACAATCAAGCATTGCGACGAATTCATTTGGGCTCGATGGCTGCATTTATCTTGTCCTGGCACTTAAGTTATTCGATTCCCAGTAGCTGCAATACATCCTGTCATGTATGGCAGGCTCATCCTGATTCAAACAGCGTGTGCCTAGGATTGGAATTTGTACCGTAGCGGGTAACATTGAGACCCTGGTTAATGCCCCGCCTGACTCGATTAGTACTACCATTTGCCTGACCTACGTCCCCCTGTAGAATTATCTGGTGTTATGACCCTTAAAGTGGCCGGCATTGGCGCCGGATATTTTTCCCAGTACCACTATGATGCCTGGCAGCGTATAGGCGAAATTGAACTCGCGGCCGTTTGTGATCTTGACGCATCCCGCGCCCGATCGACTGCCCAGCGCCATGGTATCCCAGCGGATTTTACTGATGTTGAGGCCATGATCCAGGAAATTCAACCAGACATCCTCGATATCATCACACCCCCGGACTCCCATGAAGCGCTGGTCTACACTGCTATTGATTCAGGGTCCGCTATTATCTGCCAGAAACCACTGGCCCCAGACACCCCGACCGCACGCCGCATGGTTGAGTCAGCGGAAGCAAATCAATCATTTTTTGCTGTCCACGAGAACTTCCGTTTTGAACCTTGGTACCGAGAAATTCGTAATCTGCTCGACAGTCAGAGCCTAGGCGAGCTATATACCGTCTCCTTCAGATTACGACCTGGTGATGGCCAGGGATCTGAGGCTTACCTGAATCGCCAGCCCTATTTTCAACAAATGGAACGCTTCCTGGTTCATGAGACCGGAATTCATTTTATTGACACCTATCGTTACCTATTTGGAGACATCAAGAGGGTCTATGCCAATCTGCGACGACTGAATTCAGCCATTGCCGGAGAGGATGCTGGCACCGTCTTGTTTGAGTTTGGAAATGGCATCCGCGGTCTATGGGATGCCAACAGGTTAGTTGACCATGATTCGCCAGATACTCGCCTAACAATGGGTGAAATGCTGATTGAAGGATCTGAATCCGTACTGCGACTCGATGGCGCTGGTCGCCTTTTTATCAGACCGCATGGTGATTCTGAAAAAGAACACACTTATCACTGGGATAACCGTGGTTTCGCCGGGGACAGCGTTTTTGCCTGCCAGTCTCACCTCGTTCAGTGTCTCCTTAACAATCTGCCCACACCAATTTCAGGGCGTGAATACCTGCGAAACCTTGAAATTGAAGATGCGATCTACGAATCTGACCGGACTGGTACACTGATCACCTTGTGAACAGTTACCGCTTTGAATAACCAGCCCCTAAGCCGCTAGCGGAGCAATTTGTATGGATAGCCACGAACAGAGACTCGACAAGGCTGTGGTCGATGCAATCCGGGCTCGAGACACTCGAGAGCAAGGCTACCGCGCGCAGTCTCTCAAGATCCATCCATGGGTCTGTGGCCGCTGCGGGCGCGAGTTCAATGAGAAAAACCTTCATGAACTGACCGTACATCACAAGGATCATAATCACGACAACAATCCGCCCGATGGCAGCAACTGGGAAAATCTCTGCATTTACTGCCATGACAATGAGCATGCGCGTCTGGTCGACCCGCAAACGGCAGACCCACATTCCGAACAGCGCTCCAGCACAGCAACGCACAAGCCATTTTCCGATCTTGCAAAACTGCTCAACACTGACCCGGACACAGACAACGCCGAATGACCGAGACCCACGGAAAACTTGACGGTAAAGTGGCACTGGTTACCGGTGCTGCGAATGGTATTGGCCGTGCCATCGTCGAACGCTTTTCTCAAGAAGGTGCAGCAGTCATGGTTGCTGACATCAATAAGAAAGGCGCCATTGCCGTGGCACAGGGTATCCGTGAGAAAGGCGGCCTGGCCGAATCGATTACCTGTGATGTCGGTAATACCGACGCAGCAAAACAGGCCGTGGAATTCACCGTATCGAGTTTCGGCCAACTCACCACGGTCATCGGCGGGGCCGCCCTGTTGTCTCCGATCCTACCGGTTCACGAACTTTCAGAACAGGACTGGCAGCACGCCCTCGATGTGAACCTTACGGGTTGTTTCCTGATCAGCAAGCACGCCATTCCTCATCTGAAGAAATCCCCCGGCAGCACGATTATTCTGATCGCATCGCAGATGGCTCGGGTCGCCAGCGCCGGGCAAAGCCTTTACTGTGCCACCAAAGGTGCCCTGACTCAGCTGGCAAAGGGTATGGCGCTCGACTATGCTGCCGACCAGATCCGGGTCAACACACTGTCTCCAGGCGGTGTTGCCACAGGTCGGCTAGCCACGCGTTTTGGAGACCTCGAAACCGCCCAGCACATCTGGGGAGCCAAACATCCAATGGGTCGCCTGGGTGAGCCTGACGAGATTGCCCGGGCCGCCGTTTTCCTGGCCAGTGAAGATTCCACATTTATGACCGGCACGGATCTGCTGATTGATGGGGGCTACACTGCCTGGTGAGGCACTGAGACGTACCGTTCGTTGAAACAAACCTGAGCGCATCAGGCCACCGATAGTTGCGTGTAGTTATCGCGCCACTGCTACACTTCATTTTAGACCTCTAAGAATAGGGAAACCCATGAATCTGGGCAAACTAGGCGTCTGGTATGCCGCCGACAAACTGACACCGGTGCAATGGCGACGTTTTGTTCAAAAAGTGGAGTCATTGAACTATGGCACGTTGTGGTACTCCGAGGCCCGTGGGTTCGAATCCATGGCGCTGGGAAGTTTTTTGCTGGCACAGACCAAAACGATCTGTATCGGCAGTTCTATCGCCAATATCTATGCCCGCGATGCTTACGCGTCACGACAGGGCCTGCATACCCTGTCGGCGGTCTCTGACAACCGGTTCGTACTCGGTCTCGGCGTATCGCACGTACCCCTGGTCGAACGGGTCCGGGGACACACCTATACCAAACCGCTGGCCACCATGCGCACCTACCTGGAGAAACTGTATTCAGAAGCGGACGACGGCCGGACCTGGCCCGTGGTCCTGGCAGCGCTGGGGCCCAGAATGCTGGCTCTGTCGACTGAACTGACACGCGGAGCTATTCCCTATAACGTCACCCCGGAACACACAGCAAGCGCCAAAAGCATTCTCGGTGCGGACAAATGGCTGGCAGTCGAACAGAAAGTCTGCCTGGAGGAATCACCGAGCGAGGCCCGGGCGTTGGCCCGGCGTGAACTCGAACGCTATCTGGGTCTGCCAAACTACCGACAGTGCTGGCACAACCTGGGATTCAGTGAGGCTGATCTCGACAACGGTGGTAGCGATCGATTTATCGACGCCATGGTTGTGTGGGGTAACGAAGATAAGATCCAGCGACGACTGGATGAACACTTCGATGCCGGCGCCACCCATGTATGCATCCAGCCGGTCCATACCCCGGATGACCTGGATGCAGCCGAAAGAACACTGGAGGCGTTTGCACCCGGTTAGTCCAGCTGACAAAATCTTTTTATAGTGCGCCAGAAAAAACCTTCAGACCGACCAACCTGTATGAACCCGTCCTCAACATCTGTCAGCGCATCGATTGATGCTGAACAGCGAAAACTGACTGTCCGTTGGCCTTCGGGCCTGTCCCATACTTTCCATTACGTCTGGCTGCGGCACAATGCCCGCTGCCCGGACGGTATGCCCAATGACACCGCGGTAAAAATCGATCTCCTGCCAGACGATCCAGAATCTCTGGTGGTTGAGAGTTTCGAAATTAAGAACGATACCCTGGAAATCCGCTGGGCAGATGGCCAGATTGAAACCACCCACAATCTACCAACATTGCTAGGCAGCGCCTACGATAGTGCGACCCGTCGTCAACGCAAACCCACTCCTGTGTTGTGGCATGCCGGCAATACAGGAGAAATTCCAAGTTACCTGTTTTCAGACCTGAATAACCCTGAAACCATCCTACAGATTGCCCTGTCTATTCGAGACTTTGGTATTGCCAGACTCAAGGACGTACCGCTAGCACCGGGGACCGTGGCGACTGTGGCAGAACATTTCGGCAGTGTTCATCTGAACAACTATGGTCGGGTGTTCGACGTGAGAACAGGCACCAACCTCACGCTTGGATCCAACACCGGCAAGTATCTCGGCCCACACACTGACGAAAGCTATCGCCACGCTGCACCCGGGATCACCCTTTTTCACTGCCTGGCCGCTTCACTGGACGACGGTGGTGAAACCATTCTGGTTGATGGGTTCAAGGCGGCTCAAGTATTGAAAGAAAGTGATCCTGCATCGTTTGATATTTTGTGCCGCGTACCTGTTTTCTTCCAGCGTCGAGCGCTACCCGAAGAAGATATGCAGTCCCACCGGCGAATCATCGCCCTGGATATCGATGGAGATGTGGAAGGCATCCGCTTTACTGACCGGACCATTCCCCCACAGGATCTGCCAGAAGATCTGATGGAACCGGTCTATAAAGCGATCAAGGCGTTCTGGGGTGTTGTGAACTCAGAGGAACTCAAGTTCGCCTACGTGATGGCAGCGGGCGATCTACACCTATTCGATAACCAAAGGGTCCTGCATGGCCGCACCGCTTTCGATCCCACTGCTGGCGTACGCCATCTGCAGCAGTGCTCGGTCAATCGAGACGAGTTTCACAACACCCTGCGAACGCTTGCCGCCCGATTCAACCATCCAGCCCAATCTCTGACCATGGCCGGTGGGGCATTGGGGTGAGGGTCAATACGCTACCAAAGGTCCGGGCGCAGAATTCGGCGGGATAAAGCTATCAAAGACCCAGTATATCGACTGCATTAGCGCCGATGATTCTCTCTTTTTCCTCCATCGACAGGATCGGCAAACTGAACACACGGTCGATGGAGTGATCCAGGTCGTACCAGGGAAAATCTGAGCCCATCATAACTCGGGAAGGCCCGATATCCCGGATCAGTTGTGCGAGTTGCTTTTCAGTCGGGCCGTTATCGCTCTGGGTCCACTCAATGATTTCGCAGCAATCGAAATATGTGTTGGGGTAAGCCTTCGCAATATCCAATGTCTGCGTCCAAGTGCCACCACCCAGGTGAGCAACCACCATGCAAAGCTGCGGAAAAGAATCCAGCATCTTGGCAAAGGCACGCGGTTCGGCAAATCCTTTACTTTCCCGATCCGGGCCGGAATGCGCAATGATGGGCACGTTAAGATCCTGGCAAACTTGATACGTCGGCCATAACCGTTCGTCTGACATATCGAAACCTTGAAACGCGCCGTGAAGCTTAACCCCCGCAGCTGCATGGTTCTCGATCATATCCTTGATGTGTTCGGCACAGAGCGATCCAGGCAAGGCATTGACGTCGGCAGCTACAAAAGCTGCCAACTCTGGATGCTGTCGGGAAAGATCACAATTCCATTGGTTAAACGAGATGACCTCACGGCGAATCCAGTCATCGATATCCGCCGTGCGTTTTGCTGTTTCGCTTTCACTCAAACCATCGTCAAGCGACGCCAGCGCGATGTTCCGGTTGACCGTAGCCGAAAACAGATTCACGATGACTGCTTTGCTGATCTGTGTAGAGCGCATCTGCAATAACAGCTCATCAGCGGTTCCAACACAATCAGACTGATGAACATCGGCCTGCGCTCCATATTCCCAAACTTCGTAGCCTGTTTTTTCGGCATAGCCCTCTTCAGGTGTCCGATAAAGGTGCGCATGCGCATCAACTCGAATGAAATCAGCCATCGGCCCCCCTGGGATCTACTTGTTATTCCGAGCGGCTCGTTACGCCTTTAGGGCTAGCGATCCGACCGCCATCAACAACATATTGTGCGCCGGTGACGTTACTCGACAGATCAGAACACAAAAACAACACCACATTGGCAACTTCTGTCGCCTTACCATAACGCCCGAGCGGTATGCTCGATTCGTAGCCTACCCGCACCGCACTGGGATCGTCCACATTTATCTGCGCCGCAAGTTCATGGATCATGCGGGTATCGATTGGGCCTGGGCAAACAGCGTTAACACGCACGCCCTCGCCGGATACCTCTCCGGCGGCAACTTTTGTCAGGCCAATCACGGCGTGCTTAGATGCCACATACGCGGGCATACCAGGAGAACCAACCAGCCCTGCAATCGAGGCCATATTTACAACGGTTCCAGCACCCTGCTTGAGCATCACTGGCAAGACATGCCGAAGACCAAGAAACACCCCCTTCACATTGACCGCAATGACACTGTCGAATACATCTTCGTCATACTCAGCGGTAGGGGCAACACGCCCCTCGATTCCCGCATTATTAAAAAAACAGTCGATGCGGCCATGTTTGTGCAAAGTGGCTTCGACATAGGCCTGCACATCACCCGTACGGGTCACATCGGCGCATACATCAAATGCGGATTTCTTGCTTTCTTTGATAAGCCGTACGGTTTCAACGGCTGCAGCGCTGTCCTTATCCACAACCACGACTGCGGCGCCTCTCTCGGCAAATCCAAGGGCTGTCGCACGGCCAATTCCGTTGCCGCCCCCGGTCACCAATGCTACTTTGCCTGTGAAGTCCATAACGAAGTCCTCGGTCAGAAAAGTCCTGTTCAGCATAGCGGTACAGAGACTGCTTATGCTACCCCTTTTATGCACAAGAAGTTAAACAAGTTACCGGGTATCTGGGTTACATTTACTGTCGGTCCCGATGCTGTGGTCGATGTTGACGACTCGCAGTTAACGACTTACGCCCAGTGGGTGGGCATTCATTCACGAGGAGAATCCAGTGGGATACGACGTGCTAATCAAGAATGGGACACTGATCGATGGCACTGGCAGTCCAGCTCGGCACGGGAGCATCGCCATCACCAACGGCCAGATAGCAGAGGTGGGCGACATTGATAGCGGAGCAACACAGATTATCGATGCCGATGGTCAGATTGTGGGAGGCGGTTCGGGTCAGATTCTGCGCGCTTGACTAAATGTCCTCTCCGGCATCAGGCCGGTGCGTCAATGACCTGAAAGTGAGCCTCGGTTGGTGTCGTATGCCGACCGTTGATCGGCAGAATATCCTGCGGACATGCAGAAAACGCGACGATGACATCCTGCTCTGCACGCAGTACAACATAGTCACCGGGCTTGGTGACCGGTGCCTCGAACGACAGTGCGCCTTCTTGTGTCCAGGGAATATTCATAAAAAGATTCAGCGGCGACGGCACCCAAGCAGCTTCCGCACCCAACTCCTTCATGCCGGATCGAAGGTTATCTGCACAGTTGTCATGATAGTCCGTACAACCCAATAGACCGTAACGCTCATTGTCACAGGCGGCCATCAGCGTATCGTGAATACCGGTGGAGGTGTCTTCCTCGACCGTCAGTATGGGCCTTCGCCGGTTCGAAAGGTAACAGTCCCCGACATCCGCTATGAGTTTTTGCAGGGTCGCCCGGGTTGCATCCATCGACATGAACTCACTCATGTCCCCCACGTTAAATGCCCAGGTGTCGACCACCTGCTCACCGTGGGTATTGATTACTTTGACTGCCTGCCCTTGACGGATGGATACAGCTTTGCCGCCACGGGCTGGAATAGTCACGGTCTCGTTTGTCATAGCGGCTCTCCTGTCAGGCCAAAGTCGAATAAATAATATCTGTTAAGAGTTTAACACTCGCCTGCAGAACAACATTCCAATAAACCTATGGCTTTTCGATCGTTGTGTCCTGCGATTGTCATGTCCGGCGCTTATTGGGATTCACATGTATGAGCGCCCACATCCCGGCGCTGAATATCATTCCAATACCCACCCACGAAACCAGATCAGGCCAGTCTCCAAAAAACAGGATGCTCCAGAGCATGGCAAAAGGAAGTGAGGTGTACTCAAACGGTGCCAACAGACTGGCCTCACCCAGCCGATAACCCTGAGAGATAAGATAGGCACCGAGACCGCTAAGAATACCGATACCCGACAGCAGCACAAGATCCCGACCAGATGGCCAAACCCAGGCTCGCAATAGAAAATCGATCGTTGGATCATCGTGTACCGTAAAGCGTCCATCACCCACCAACACGCCAATCAAGGCGCTGATCGCAATGAACATCAATTGGGTGTAAACAGCCATCGAAGAAGCACTTTCGCTTCTGCCAAGATGCCGAGACAGGATCTGAAACGTGGCGTAACAGAACGCTGCAAGCACCGGCAGAAGCATCACCGGATTAAAAAGACTGGTGCCAGGCCGTATCATGATCAAGGAGCCAGCCAACCCGACCCCAACAGCACCCCACCGCCAGGCACTAACTTTCTCACGCAGAAAAATTGCCGCAAATATGGTGATTATTAGCGGTGCAACGAATACCAGCGCAACGGTTTCCCCCAGGGGAAGCGTGGCAAGTCCCGTAAAAAAGAGCAGATTCGCCATAACCACGCAGAAACCCCGCACCAGATGTAACGTTAGCCGCTTGGTACGGAGCGTTTCAAGCCCTCCCTCAAGAGGGACAAACACTACCAGCGTAAACACGATGCCGATCACAGCCCGAATTAGAACAATCTGGTGGAGCGCGTAACCCTCACTGAGATACTTGATCACAGTGTCCGTAGTTGTAAAACACGATACCCCACCCATGACACAGAGAATTCCAGTCAACTGGGAGCTGGTACGCAGATTTTGAAGTCGAGTAAATATCACCGATGATGGTCTGAGTGATTGATCCGAAATACGTAAGGCGTTCTTGGCCAGAGTCTAAAGGCGAACTATTGTATAGCTTCTATCTCTATTGCGAGCCATTGGCAGGTATCTTCTATACTTCAGTGTAAGCGTATGGATGATTTACAACTGAGGAACCGGATCATGACTGACCCCATCAAACAAGCAAGCATTGACGGCTGGATTGCCAACCATCGAAAACAGTACCAGGCTGATCCTGCTGCCGGCCATATGTGGGACGCCAAAAGACCCGGCAGCATCGGCCCGGTGCCCACACTGCTGCTGACAACACGTGGGCGCCGAAGCGGCGATAAGTCCATCATGCCGCTGATTTACGGCTGGGCCGGTGACGACTATGTTGTCATCGCATCAAAAGGTGGCGCCCCCAGACACCCCGGCTGGTACCACAATCTGATGGCACAGAACGAAGTCACGGTGCAGGTGATCGATGATATTTTTCAGGCTCGAACACGTGTTGCAAAAGATGAGGAACGCGAAGCCATCTGGAATAATATGGTTGAGATCTACCCGCCCTTTGCGAACTACCAAGAAAAAACAGACCGGGAAATCCCGGTCGTGATCCTGGAGAAAATTACCTGATTCTGCTGCTTATGGCCAACCAGTTGCTCAATGTTCTCAAGCCACAGATCGATAACATTCAGTTGATCCCGAAAGGTTCACCGTCGAACTGCTCACGAGTCACCATCTCCTCGACGGGTAGACGCTTAAGTTTCGTGAGTTGCTTGACCGGCCGACCCAGAGGAATTACTGCAGCAACCGCAAACTCAGTCGGAATATTGAAGAGTGCCTGAATTTCTGGTTCGGCAGCAGCGGCCAGGGTCGTGATCGTACCGCCGAATCCCTCATGACGGGCGGCCATCAGTATATTCCAGGCAAAAGGATAGATCGATGCACCGCTGATTACTCCGATCCGATCGAGGTGTTGATCGGTCGAAGCAACCACTTTCAGGTCAACGATAACGACCAGCACCACATCTGAAGCTGTATACGGTTCAATCAGTCTTGCAGGTGGGGGGGTCGTTTCGATGTCCTCGGGCGTCACCTTGGCTGGACTGATGCTGTTCCACGGCCCTTCTCCAGCCTTTCCCTGAGCGGTATAGCGTTTGGCCGCCGGCACCACGAGTTCGGCAATGCGTTTGCGTTTTGCCGGATCTCTGACCACGATAACTCGGTTACCCTGCCGATTTCCCCCACTGGGGGCGAACCGCGCATTCTCGAGGATCTTATAAAGTACCGCATCCGATACAGCGTCACCGGTGTAATCCCGAGCCGCAAAAGTCGTTCTCATCGTGTCGTAAAGTTCCATCGACTGTCCCCTTCTACTGTTGGTGGCCTTTGTTCAGTCAGTTGACCACGGGTTACTCACCACGATCTACTGTGTGAGTAAAGGTCTCAATCAAATCATCGGGCGCATCAACCACATGTGCGGACTCTGGAAACCGGCCCTGCTGAACATCGTCGATAAATTCCGTAAAACCAGCTACTCGCTCAGCCTGCATCTCCTGTTTCATCTTGTACAGTTGTCGGTACTGTTTTGAATGCCTTGGGTATGGCGGTGGGTTATTACCGAGGATATCCTCGGCAAATAGAAACTGAATATCGCCGCCGCTGCCGGCGCCGATAGATGAAGTTAACAACGTGGTGCGCTTGCTGATCTCGGCCAGAAGTTTTTCGGGGATCACCTCAACCTCTACCGCATATGCCCCGGCATCCTCCAGCGCCTTAATCTCCCGATAAACCCACATCGCTTCTTCTAGTGTCTTGCCAACAGCCTTCAACCCGCCGGTCCAGGTGCTCTTTCTCGGCACCAGTCCAGCATGACCCTGTACCGGGACGCCCCCTTCAGCCGCAGCACTCACAAAGCGTGGACTCCATTGGCACATGATCGCATCTGCACCCAGCGCCATTGCATCGTAGGCGAGTCGCACCGCATCGACTTCACTGGCAGCTGCTACCAAAGGCACGGAAAATGCCATGAATGTGTTAGGCGCGGCCTTCCGAATTGCCACGGCGAGGTCGGGGTGTGAAGGATCAAACCGTACCTTCATCGTGTCTATACCAGCCTTTTCAGCTGCTGCGGCTTCGTCAGGCGAAAACGTCGCCGTTTCGACCAGCACCTTCTGGCCTTTCTGATCAAGTAAGTCTTTTACGGTGTAGTTTCGGGTGCCGTAGGCACCACCCAGTGTCATGATGCGCGTCAATCCCCGCTTGGTGGCATCTCTAGGCGGGATACTGCCATCACCTGTTGCATGGCTCGCCATAAAACTTCTCCTAGTTACTATAAAGCACCGGAAACTCTTCCCCCTCAAAGGGCATACCATCTTCGTAGTCGAGACCCGGGAAATCCGGCGATGTCTGGCCCGGCCGTTTGACGAATCTAGCGTCATCACCAACCCAGCGAATTGCCACCACTCTTCTCCTAGCGAAAGAATGATTCGCGGGTGCACCGTGCAGAATTCGAAAATTAAACGCGATCGCATCACCGGGCTCCACTGCCCAACCGCGTATGTCGAAGGCCTCACGATCAGCATCAATGTCAGGCATCCCTTCATTCTGATCATTGGCATACAAATCTGTTCCATCAAAACGTTTGGGGGTAAAGTCCTTGCCCCAACGATGAGACCCAGCGACATACTCGATACTGCGTTCCCGTGGAACCGGGTCGACTGGCACCCAAAAGCTCACGGACTGCAATCCCTCGACTAGGTAATACGGCTGATCGTGGTGCCAAGGGGTCACAACCGCATTTCCGGGCTCTTTCACAAGGATATGATCGTGAAAAATACGGGCCGTGTGCGAACGCATCAGGTGCGCAGCGATTTGAGCCATCGGTGAAGACTCAACCACTGCGCGATACCCAGCAAACTTCGACCAGACACAGTAATCCTGGAAAAACTCACTTTCACCACCGTCTTCGGGCCGATAAGTTCGTTCCCGCCAGCTTGGGCTGCGCTTATTCTGTTCTATCGCCTCGCGTATACCTTCGACCCACGGCGTAAAAACATCTCGCAACACAACCACTCCATCGACCTGAAAGTCTTCGATACTCGCTTTAGGCACTGCCACGTCTATTTTGCCCGTCATGAATGACCTTAGCACTGCACCTCTGCAGGTGAAACAGGATAAATTGTACACCGTCTACAGGTGTGCTCTAATCAGTTCGAGCCGCTGGCTTCACTGTATCTGGCGAGACAATGATCGGACTGCCCGCGAACCCAGATCATCAGAGGTAATACGCAGATGAAATTCTGTGTACTGCCTCTTCATTATCACGACACGGCGTGTTGTTTCACATTTCATCGCGTAGACTACCTATTGGGCAATGAAACTACCATAAACGCTTACTCGCCATGGCGGCACCTTCTACCAGGGCGCCCAACTTGGCCCAGGCGATATCTGGATCAACGGCGGGTCGCTCTGCAAAGGTTGCGAAGCCACAGTCGGCACCTGCGATTACTCGTTCACGTCCAACTTTACTGGCATAAGTGCAGATCCGCTGTGCAACCAGTTCCGGATGCTCGATGAAATTGGAGGTTGAATCGATCACCCCTGGAATGATTATCTTTCCATCGGGTAGCGGATGATGGTCGAAAACAATCCACTCATGTCCATGGCGGGGATTTGCACCCTCGACAGAGATAGCCTGTGGCCGGGCCTTGTACACCAGATCAAGAATGTCGGACAGCGCGATGTCATGATGGTGTGGCCCGGAGTAGTTCCCCCAGCACAGATGAAGGCGCATTGATTCTGGTGGGATATCTGCAGTCGCAGCATTAAGCACCTCGATATGCCGGGCCGCAGCCTTTCGAAATTCAGTCACAGATTTTTTCCGATGGACTATGTGACGACCCATAGCAAGGTCAGGGCAGTCCACTTGCAGCACAGCGCCAGACGCAACAATAGCCTCGTACTCAGGTTTAAGAATTTCCGCCAATGCTTCGAGATAAGCATCGTGGTCAGGATAGTACTGGTTCTGCAGAAATACCGTGACCACACCTGGTGAGGATGCAGTTAGAAATCCTTCCATCGGCTGATGTTCTGTTACTGCCGCGCTGAAGTTGGCGAGATCTTTATCCAGCACCGTATCATCACGCACTGAAAGCGGGCCATCACAAGCCGGCCCCTGCAGGCTGCGCTCTGTGCCGCCCTGTTCGACCAACCGGCGTGCATAGCTGATGAAATCCAACAGATCACCGGCCGCACGATTTTCTTGGGCAGTTCCATCGAAACCGTTCAGACGATCCTTGAGATAGGTCGCATAGCTGATCTTGCTCATCTCGCCATCACTGACCAGATCAATTTTCGCAGCCACCTGACGGGCGACGACATCGTCTACTGCAGCCGATACACACTGATCGAACGCTAGCTGATCATAAGGATCACCCCGGTCTTTCTTGCGCAGCAATGCGATCAGGCTATCCGGCCTGGGTAAGCTGCCAACGTGGGTTGTAAGAATTCGTTCAGTTGAGGTTTTCATCGCTCAGGATTTAGCCGTCGCTGAAACGGCCGCTTAGTTATTCCTCGAAACATACCAGGACAGCAGCATTTGCAATAACGATTGCATCGTCGCCAACTTCATTGGGCACTTCCAAGCCACCCTGCCTGACTTCGACCGTGACCGAACCGTACGGCAACTCTGCTGCAACAGCTTTCGAATCCACTGCACCGGGTTCAGTCACAGCAATAATCAGCGTGATGCGCATGTCTTCACGCGACTTGTTCGTCGCCTGAAAAAAATGAAGGCTGGAGTGACGGATTGCATCCGAGACTGCCCGACGGGCCGCATTCGTATAATCTCGACCATGTACATCCACTCCCATACCCATTTCAGTCACATATCGTTTAAGCGCCATTTCATTTCACCTTTGTAAACGTGTCGTCGAGCCGGCCACGTACTGGTCACTAGATTATCCAGATTAATGCCAGGCCCCACCATCATAACAACCACCCGAAACACAACCCACCCCACCCATTGCCACAGTGCAGGGTTCGCTCTACACTTGAGGTCCGACGAACAACTTGCAAGGAGGTGATCACATGTCTAGTGATATGCGTATATTCCCAGTGGACTTTGGTGTCTTTTCGGAACTTAAGAGCAACCTCCTGAGCTAAGATCAGCACCCTATCCCGTGATAGTGTTCACTGGGATAACCAATCACGGCGCCCACTTCGGTGGGCGTCTTTTGTTGTGACTGCCAGCCGAGTCGTGTCAAGCAGCCAACCCGTGGTTTAATCAAATACAATTTTCGGAAAATACATCGACACAACCCAGTTGGGCTGGTCAACGATTTCGCTTATCCGGAGGTCTGCACACACGCTGCAGAGCATATAGGCTTCAACGGCCGAGATACCCTGCTGCGTGCTCAATAGATCGATCATCCCACTCACGGCATCGCGGGCGCCCTGCATCAGATCAACTCCAATTCCTGTTGTAACCTGATAACCTTTCAGATCAAAATGGCTGGTAACGGGGCCTGCGGTCTCGTATCGTGGAAATGCCAAAGGCATCTGCTTAATCAGTTCGAAGCTCAAGCCCACAGACATCGGGCTCTCGATTGCCGTGCCACAAACTTCTCCATCACCCTGGGCCGCGTGGGTGTCGCCAATTGAGAACAAAGCGCCCGCCACTTCTACCGGTAAATACAACACACTGCCAGCACACAGATCGCGAATGTCCATGTTGCCTCCGACTCGACGCGGCGGCACAACACTGTGCAGTCCATCAGCCGCCGGTGCCACGCCAATCGTTCCGCAGAACGGTTTCAACGGAACTCGGCCACCCGGCCCGTAGGCCGCGGGTGACAGAGTATTCGAATCATAACGCCAGGTGTGTAGCGCAGGCTCCGTAAACTGATCGGCCAGCAGACCGAAACCCGGGATGACCGCCGTCCAGCCCCAACCAGAGGGAACGAAATGATCGATGGTCACTTTGAGAATATCCCCCGACTCGGCACCGTCGACCTGGATCGGACCGGTGACGGGATTGATCTTCTCAAAGTCGAGTGCCGATACATCTTCTACCGTCGAAGTAACCATCAGTTGACCACCAGATGAGTCAACCGTATCGATTTCCATCGAGTCACCCGGTGCCACGGTCATCACTGGCTGGAATGAATTGTCCCAGCCAAAATGATGATGCTTGGCGTGAATTGTGTGGGTGCCTGTCACTAAACTCTCCTCGTTCCGGGAACGTTATCGATTCCTGTGCCGGCGATACATCTGCCATGACCGTATTCCCAACAGAATCCAGCCGAGGATCAACAGAGAACCGCCAAGCGGAGTAATTTTGATGATAGGTTGAAATCCAGTCACGCTGTAAACCAGCAGGCTGCCGGAAAAAATAGTCACACCCACTGCAAGACACCAGCCGACCGACTGGAATTTCTGCGTCGGGAATCGTTCGACTAATTGGGCGACTACGGCCAGACCCAGCGCATGATAGAACAGATAGTTCTCAGCCCGATGAAAGCGACCCACAATATCCGGGTCTGTCAAAAGATCCTGCCACAAATGCGCACCCAGACTGCCTATCAGCAATGCCGAGGCTCCCAGAATAGCGGCCAGTATCAGAAAAATAGCCATGGATAGTGCTGCTTTGACTGACCCCCGAGGTGTTAAAGCTGTGGCTGTTTCTCGACCTTCGGAATTGAGGATAAATCTCCAAGCCATGTTTGCGCCGAACGACACCACACCTGCACTGTCGGGACCAGTTTCATCCGCTGAGTCACCGTACCGACTCGCAGACCGAAGAATTTCGAATCATCATTCTCGGTTCGCGCATAAATCCGGGTACCGCATTCCGGGCAAAACGCGAGTGCCCGCGGGGTACCGCTATCAGCTATTTTCTGATAGGTCTTGAGTTCTCCTGTACGCAACTGAAACTGGTTATCGGTAATGCCCACCACCACACCAAAGGCAGTACCGGAATGGGCCTGGCAGTCCGTGCAGTGACAAACCGCCACTTTTTCAGGGTTAACTTCTGCTTCGTAAGTGATGTATCCGCATAAACAACCACCATCAATCTTCATTCGGCTCTCCTCAGGCAAAGTTAGTAGAAGCCCCCTACTCAACTGTACAGTCGTTACTTTGGAAAAATGATTGGCGCAGTAACGATAATGTACTGGCTGAGCAGGCTTAAACCTATTGTTTTTTGAGCGTGCGATCAAACAAGCTGTGCAGCAGTTCCCAGTGACGTTCTGCTGCCCCTTTGTCGAACGCGGCTCGGTTAGGAAATACAAAACCATGGTGAGCACCATCGATCCACTCGCAATGGGCATTGGTCCCCGCCGCTTCGAACGCACTGACAAGCCGGTCGTAATGCGCCCGATCCACATAGGCATCGTGTTCGGCTGCCATAACCAGGATCTCACCCTTCATTTCCACTGCCCGGGTGTGCGGAGAGTCCTCGGCATCGACGGCAAGGCGCACCCCGTGGATTGAAGCAGCCGACTTCACCACCTTGGGAAATTCTGCAGCGATCCATAACGCAAACGGCCCACTCATACAATATCCGGTAACACCGACCCGGCTGGTATCCGCAACAGCATCAGCTTCTGCATGGGCCAACATTGCAGCGGCATCCTGGGCAACGAGGCGGTTGTCCAGATTGGCCATCAACGAAAACATGTGTTCGGCACTGGCCGGGTCTTCTCGATGTACCGTGAACGAACGAGCATCGCGGTAGTAAAGATTGGAAAGCACGACATAGTAGCCTGTTGCACTGATGCGCCGGGCCATATCGTGCAATTCTTCACGCTTTCCAGGCGCATCAATCAAAAACAATACCACCGGATGTGGTCCACCGGACTCCGGGTGGGTGATGAAGGTGGCCATCTGGCCGTCATCAGTTGAAATATCAATGTTGTGTTCAATCATCGGTGGATCATAGTCCTCGTGTAGTTAGGTCGTCTCAGGAACAACTCCTTTACAAATCCAGGCTGAGGCGAGAAAGGACCGGAAGCCGTCCGGCTTGCCACTTAGAAACACATGCCGGACCTGCTCTTGCAGGGTTGCCCTGTGTTCTGGCGCAAGGCCCATCACCATGGAACCAGGAGATCCATCGCCACTCAGAAACGAAGACCAGTAATCTTCGAAATTTTCGTATTCAAACCGCATACTGATCGAGTCCTCCTCGATCTGCTCCAGACCTGCTCTTTCCCACATGGATTCAAGCTCACCCCCGGTCGTCATAGGCCGAAGTAGTGTGCGATCCCGATCGAATCCGAGCGCTGATGCCGTATCGTAGAGCATCCTTAAATGGGACATTCCACCATAAGAATCCCACACGCAGGCCGCAATCAGCCCACCGGGCTTGACCACGCGGCACATTTCCTGAACAGCCGGAAACGGATCCGGCATGAACTGGAGAACCAGCTGGGAAACCGCTCGGTCGAAAGTGCTGTCCTCAAACGGAAGTGCGGATCCATCGGCAACTTCAAACCGAATTCGTGCATCATCAGTACGGGACCGGGCAAACTCTACATAGACCTCACTGACGTCTATACCCACTATGGACTTATGATCACCGCGTTGCGCCAGTGCGAACGCCATACTACCCGTACCACAGCCCAAATCCAGAATGGCTTGCCCGGATTCTTGACCGATATAACTTAGAAATGAAGTCGCCAGCCGACTACTGAAACGACCCATGATCTGCTGGTAGCCCTGCGCATTAACCGCTTTAAAGGTACTGACCATAGTTGCTGTACCGTAACTGAAAGATTTCCTCTCAAGACAGCTTGACTTATGCTCTTTCCGACATTTTGTTCAGCGTCGGTATGAGTGGTGTTCTATAGCCTACGATCAGAACACTAAGCCGAAAGAATTCGCGTACCCCGGGTCATTAGAAAATCCTGATGCAGCACGTTGTCCACAAAATAATCCGATACCAGTGCTTCCATGTCCAGGCGTAACTGCGCCAGTTTATCGGGATCGTCACTGAGGACACTGACCAGTTTCGTCAGCGGGCCGGCATTTTGTTCATAAAATATCCTGGCGTGGGCTGGACTCAACACCGGGAACTGCAAACAAGCCATGTCGAAGGTCAGATTCTCGACCAGGCCGTCCAGCCGGTCGGAAACAATGGCAACATCACCCCACTGCCAAGGTGGTGAGACCCCGGGTGGGGGTGGAGGCCCATAGGTACCCAACAGCTTGAACATACGCCCCAACATCAGTTCCGGTGGCCAAGTTGAAAACGCCAGGGTCCCGCCGGGTTTCAAGACGCGGATCATCTCTTTCACTGTCACCTCCGGCTGTGGGCCGAACATATGGCCAAATTGGCTTAAAACAACGTCGAATGCGCTGTCCGCATAGGGCAAGGCCTCGACGTCTGCTTCTTCAAACTCAGTCTCAAGACCGGCTAGTCGTGCGTTCTCCCGAGCCCGTTCGAGCAATTGTGGTGTCAGATCAGCACCGGTCACAATCCCACCGGCGCGGGCGGCCGTCAAAGTCAGGACACCCGTCCCACAACCAACATCCAGCACACGATCACCTTTATTGATACCGGCAAACCGTACCAGGTGCGGTGCAGCCGATCCGGTGAAACTCTCAAACGGCGCGAACGTAGACCACCCCTCTTTCGCGGCAGCCTTCATTTTGTCAATTGGATTCATGGGTTCCCCTGGGCAAACCAGCGATCGGTGAGGGTGGACTACTCACCCTTTAGCAGGCCCGTGGTTTCGGTTCCAATCAGTATACTAAATGCTCGCAATACAACCCCAAGCTCATTACGATTATCGCCTCAGTGGTGTAACATAACTTATGCAGGTTCGGTCTAACAATCAATCAACAATAGGAGGATGTAACTATGGCTGATGCCAATTATTTTATAATTACCGTGGCCAAATGTGACCCGACTTATGTACCGACAGCGATGGAGCAGGTCGGAAGTGTCATCGACGACCTTAAATCCAAGGCCGGTGCACTAGTTGTCCGAGCGGGGATTATCGCGACCGGCGAACAAACGGGCTCACTCGCATTGTTCCAGGCTTATGAAGGATTGGCCGGGTTTGAGAAAGCGCTGGATATCTATGCAGCATCTTCGGATTACGCGGCGATGATGGCCAGCGGCAAAGTCAGCGTGGTCATGAGAAACATCCTCAAGATGCATTCAGTGCCCTTTGATCATAACACCAGTGAGACACCAAAATTTATAGTCCTAACCCGTGCTGCAGCACCTCAGTCGTCTATCGACACGGTTACTCAGCTCGCTCCGATCTTTGCGGCTAGCGGTGCACTAACACTCCGGTTCGGTACCCTTGTCACCGGCAGCAATGCTGGTAACCGACTGCTCGGCGTCACCTACCCATCGATGGACGCGATTGAAAAAACATATGATACATTGAGAGCTGACGCGAATTACCAAGCGGCGTTAGCTGATTTCAACATCAATCTGCGGGCAATTGTACGGGTCCTCATGTAATCGCTGTCTCACAGACCAAATACAGAACGACCAAGTCAACTTAAGCGGTGTAACCCATCGAGGTTGCACCGCTTTTTTGTTGTCAATCGAAACATACCCAGGTCGTAGCAATGTACCTGAGCCGCCGATGTACAGCCCTGAACGAAAATCTGCATCGCCGGTAACTGATGGTCAGTTTGCTACCGAAAGACCGTTCACCTGATGACGTGCAATCAGCTCGGTAATCAGACCGCTGGCTTTGGCTTCCACGACAAAATCGCGTAGGTAGGCCGCGCTCTCTTTTCGATCGGAAGGAGTACCCACAGCCTGCTGTACTGCAGTAAACCGGCCATCGAGTATGCGTGCATTCTCAATCTGCGCGACATCAGTGAGCAAACGAGGCCTCAATCCAGCCAGCACATCCAGTCCTTCGCTGACAAAAAGATCGAATGAGCCATCGATCCCTTCGGCCCTGACTAGCTCTGCATGCTGCAGATTTCGACTGAGATAAAGGTCATAGGCACTGCGCGCTGCTATCGCGATCCGGACGCCAGGCTGATCGACCTCCGCAATCGTCTGGATATCTGAATGACCAGACACCAAATAGGTGGCCTCAATTTCAACGTACGGCTCGGTGAATTCGATGTGTTCAGCGCGAGCCGGTTCCACAGCAATCAGTCCAATATCCCATACACCCTCCACGGCAGCATCAGCCAGGGGCCCGGGTCGCTCAAATGGTACGTACGAAACACCCACGCCCAGACTGTCCGCGATCGCAGTCGCGAGGTCCGGCGCCACACCCTGAGGGTCACCATTGTCGGCCCTCGAGCTCACCAGCAGGAAATTGGCCAGATTGATTGCGGCACGCAAGGTGCCGGTCGGCGCGAGTTCTGTGACTACATTGTTGGACATTTAACGGACTCCTGATCTGTCGGCGTCGACGATTGTAGAGATTTTCAGATTATTAATCGAGAAGGTGCGCAGGCAGATCAGACAACTGTTCACAGCCGACCTGTACCATAGAATGACGTAGTTCCTCTTTCAAAAATGTCATGGCGTGTTCACAGCCCGCCTGGCCCGCTGCGGCCGTCGCACAAATGAATGCCCGGCCCAGCAGTGTGAAATCGGCACCACAAGCTATCGCCCGCGCCACATCGAGACCCGAGCGAATTCCACCATCTACAATCAACGGCAGATCGGGGCCCACCACTTCACGTATCATCGGCAACATATCTAACGCATGCGGTGCTGCATCGAGCTGGCGGCCCCCATGGTTGGACACCACAATCGCGTCTGCGCCAGAATCCACACAGAGCCTGGCATCTACAGTATCAAGAACACCCTTGATGACGAGCCACCCTTTCCAACGGCTTCGTAGTCGCGCGAGCTTTTCCAGTGTAACGTGCGCATTGATGGCACCCGCCAGGAATTTTATCTGCTCGTCGTTCGAGAATTCCTTGGGGACGTAGGGCATCATGGTTTCAAACCGTGGAATGCCATCGACCAGTGTCTGCAGGGCCCAACCGGGACGAGCCATGATCTGTAACAGCGTGCTGAGTTCGAACCGAGGGGGAACCGACAGGCCGTTACGGGCATCACGCTCACGTCGAGTGATCGTGGGGATATCCACAGTAACAACCAGTACCTCGTAACCCGACTTTTCAGCCCGTTCTAGAACAGCATCTTCCATATCGGTATCGATCATCGGGTAGAGCTGAAACCAGGTACTGTCACCACCGGCCGCACGAGCGGTCTCAATATCGGTCGTGGCAAAAGTACTCAATAAAAACGGTAGGTTGTGGTTTTTTGCGGCCGTTGCCATAAGCTCTGCTGCCCGCGGCCAGATCAGTCCTCCCAGACCTATAGGAGCAACGCCAAATGGCGCGTCATAACGCTTACCCAGAAGGTTGGTGTGGTAAACGGGATGATCTGCGGAGCAGAGATGCTCCGAGCGTAACAGCACCCGGTTAAACCCTTCTCTGTTTCGAAGGACACAGCTCTCAGCTCCAATACCGCCAAACAGATAATCTGCCGCAAACCGTGGGATACGACGCTTTGCACTTTTTTCAAATGCCGCGATACTGGAAAATCGGCGATCCATATTACGGTTTTATCTGGACCCCAAACGAATTGTTCATCATCGTTATACCTTATTGGCCAACCCGGTTCAGGCCAGCCTGTAATCGCCCACACATGACCAGAGGCAGCAAAGTCACCACCGCCATTATCGCCACGGCAGTACCCACACTGTAAAGATCACTGATCATGCCAAATCCCACCGGACCGGCGACAGAAGCGCCATTCGCCATGCTGTAGATCAGCGCAAACCCACGCGACTGACGGGCTTCATCCACAAATTGACTGACTGAGCCGTAAGTGATGGTCGACGACCCCTGTAACACGATACCCACCAGGGGCAGCAAAACAAACGCCGCAACTGGAGGCAACAGGATGACCCCCACGATCCCTGCAGCCGTAAATACCTCGACCAGAAACAAAGAACGAACCACCCCCAGGCGTGCGGACAGATGACCACAGGCATATTTCCCGATTACTCCCCCCGCAAGCGTTGCCACAACCGCGAAGGCGGCCAGGCCGGCGGGCATATTTTTCTCGATCATCAGGAATGCAACAAACACCAAAAACCCGTCCTGCACGGCAATGTCGACAAACACTATTGCAGCCAACCATCTAAATCCTGGACGGTCGGTAATACCCCAACTGGCTGTAGTGCTTGGGTGCCGGGCCTGAATCGATTCAGCACCTTTGACGCGCAGTCGTCGCAGAACCAGCCACAGTACAGCCGAGGCAAGCAGCGCCAGAATCCCATAGCCACTGACAACCGTCTGCCAGGCAATACCGACACCGAACAGCAGGCTAGCCACGCCTGTAAACAACAACTTGCCGGTATCCCCACTGGCGTTATAGGTCCCCAGCGCCACACGCCGACTGGGACCGTCGTATACCCGACTGATCAGTGCAGAACTCAGGGAGTGTTGAAATGCCGCGCCTGTACCGGCGATCAACAGCGCAAACAGCACACCATAGAAGCTGTTGACAGTCGACAGTATCCCGTAACCCAGACCTGCTGTAATTAAACCAAATACCAAAAGGCGCTGTTCTCCAAAGCGCTCGGATAAGATGCCGGCTGGAATTTCCAGCACCCACATCATGCCGCTATAGACCGCCCGCACGGTCCCAACCTGGGCGTAACTCAGGCCCAGACTCTGCGCCAGTATGGGTAGCAGCACGTAGACCGTAGATGTCAATCCATCCTGAGTCGCGTGCACACCAGCACTCACTGCCAGGGTCTGTTTCTTCACTGTCTGCATGTCGAAAGCATCAGGAGAATTGCGCCCGCTGAATGATGCTCATTTGCTGAAAATTCTCCTATAATGACATCAGGCTCTTGGCAATTGCTAGCGCCCACGCTACCTGATCAAAGGACCCCATGATGCCACTTGAAATCACGCCTTTGAATGCACCACTGGGTGCTTGCGTGCGCGGTACGCGCCTGAAAGGTGATATTAACCCGAACCATTTCCAGATTATCCAGCAAGCACTTCTGGATCATCACCTGTTACTGTTCCCGGATCAAGACATTACGGAAGCCGAACAAGTGGGGTTCAGTGGCCTTTTCGGCAAACTCGAAATTCACCCATCCAAAGAGCACCGCTCGTCAGTACAGCAGGAGATCTACCGCGTCTCAAACGTGAACGAGGATGGCCAGATCTTTCCGGTGGACAGCTACAAGGCCAAGTACCTGACCGGCACGCGCATCTGGCATACCGACAGTTCATTCCGGGCGATCCCGAGCCTGGGCTCTCTGCTGCGTGCCGCCGAAGTGCCGCCTGAAGGCGGAGAGACCTATTTCTGCAATTTACACACGGCCTATGAAGCGCTTCCCCGGCATCTTAAGACGCTGGTCGACACTCACTGTGCAGTGCACAGCTATGACTACATACAGACCCTGGTGTTCGGTGAAAAAGCACATTCGTTCGAACAGCATGAGGACCTGGTGCAGGAGCACCCCATGACCCGGTCACACCCTGTGACCGGACGCACCGCACTGTATGTGAGCCCGCATACCATCTCCGAGATCGTCGGCCTGTCTGCTGAAGAAAGCCGTCCGATCCTCGAAGAAATCTATGAATTTGCAACGCAAAACCGATTTGTCTACGAACATCGCTGGACACAAAATGATGTAATCATGTGGGACAACCGGTGCACCATGCACTCGGTAGGGTCCTACGATTCCGCTCGATACCGACGTGTGATGCTTCGCGCAACAGTATCTGGTGACTCACCTGTACACCGTTGACCACATCGTCTGGCGTTCGAATATTCCGCAATGGCTGAAGATTTTGAGATCATTGATGCTCACCATCACCTGTGGGACCTTGATCAGGGCCATTATCCATTCTTAGCAGGCCCGCCTGAACCGGACTTTTTCCTGGGCGATTATTCTGCCCTGCGGTGTAATTATCTCCCTCACGACTACCGCAGGGATTCGTCTGGACACAACATCATTGCCACTGTGCACTGCGAGGCCGAACGTGAGCGCACCGACCAGGTCGGTGAAACACTCTGGCTCGAACAGATTGCCGGAGCGCACGGTATGCCCGCTGCGATCGTCGCCCATGCCTGGTTTGACACGCCCGATGCAGAAGACATCATTGCACAACAGGCAGAACGACCCATGGTGCGCGGTATCCGTTCAAAACCCAGAACAGGGAATGCGCCCGGCACAATATCCCCTGATGCCCCCGGTACCATGGGTGACCCGCTGTGGCGTCGCGGCCTGGGACTGCTCGAAAAATACGACCTGAGCTACGACCTGAGAGTGCCCGTGTGGCATCTCAAAGAGGCCGTGGAAATCACCCGACTGATTCCCCGGACAACAGTCATCATCAACCACACCGGTTTCCCCTGGGACCGCAGCAAACCCGGCATGACCCTGTGGCGTGATGCCATGCAGGCAATGGCGAATGAGCCAAACACCGTGGTCAAACTGTCAGAACTGGGATTAAAGAACGATCCCTGGCGGTATGAGGAAAACTGTGCGATTGTACTGGAAGCTATCGAACTGTTCGGACCAAGCCGCTGCATGTTTGCAAGCAACTTTCCGGTTGCCGGCCTTCGGATACCGTTTGATGATCTCTACCGTGCCTACAAGAAAATGGTCGCGGACTTTTCACTCGACGAAAAAAGAATGCTCTTCCACGATACCGCTGCGCGGGTGTACCGGTTGGACCTGTGAACCGAACAGTTCCATTCCATGGCAACAATAATCGGTGAAACGAAGCGGCTTGTCCTGAGCGCTTCTGCCCGTTAACCCCTGCCGTTTACTGCAGCTTACCCCGGCCGATTATCGGCCAGACCGTTTCGACAAAGCCGTCACGGACAGCGTAGAGATAATCGTGAAGAAATATCACCGCATCAGAATAGCCCGGCACAAATTCAATGGTGTCACCGACCCGGGGTTGCAGCACTTCTTGTGACAAGGTGATAACACCGTGCTCGGCGGAGAACCTGACTGAGTGCGGTATCGCAATTCCCACCAGTTCAGGGTCTGGTGCTCCCTTACCGGCCGCCTTGAAACCGGCATCACAGATGATTCGATCTGCAGCGGGGCGGCTGGTCACCGTCGACAGTACTGTCAGGGCCGGTTCGACCTGCACACCGAAACTCTTGCGATAACGGACACAACCATAGATTCCTCCACCAGCTTCGATCTCAGTTATTCCCGGTGCAAACGCGCTGATCCAGTAGGTGCCGCTGCCCCCGCAACTCAGGATGTCGACAGGCAACCCCTCGCTTCGGATGCGCTCGGCTGTGTCGTTCAACTGTGACAGTGCGGCTAGCACCTCGCGCTTTTTTTCCACACTGTCCGAAATTTCCAGGGTGTGCGACTCCCAGGTTTGAAGTCCGGCAAACCGGATATTTCCAAGCTTTGAAACCTCGCTTGCCAGTGCGACTGCAGCCGCGCCGGGCTGTACACCTGCCCGGCCCATGCCCACATCGACTTCAACCAGCACCCGGGGTCGTACACCAGCGGCACGAGCCGCCCTGTCGATCTGCTGAGCATTGTCCACATGATCCACACAGACCATGACATCTGCCCGTTTACACAAGTTGACAAGGCGAGCGATTTTCTTCGCTCCAACTATCTCGTTGGCAACCAGAATATCCGTGATCCCACCATCGGCCATCACTTCGGCCTCACTCAGTTTGGCGCACGTTACACCGTGAGCACCCGCGTCAAGACACAACCGGGCGAGATCAGGGTTCTTCATGGCCTTGGTGTGCGGTCGCCAACCGACGCCGGCCTCACCAATAATTGTTTTGCGCATTTTCAGAATGTTCCGTTCAAGGACATCCAGGTCCACCAGCAGTACCGGCGTGTCTAGTGCCTCTTTTCTAGCACCGATGTACTGGTCGATACCGATATGCGGATCAGCCATCAGCGAGTTCGACACGCTCAAGTCTGAAAGGCACCTCGTCAGTGATCTCGGCGAAGGGTGCACGCGCACAGCGATGTCCCGACCAGACTGCAGCTGCGATGGTACCCGGTGCATAGCAATCTCCAATTCGGACAATCCGTCGGGGTCCGGCATCATCATCGGCTACCGCTGTCTGAACAAGATCGGTGTATAGACCATCGTTTGCCGTCAGTGCAGTGACTAGAACCACCGATGTGCAGGCAATAGACGAGACCCGGTCGGTATAGGTACACCGCAGCTCAGTCGCATCAGCGCCAATGCTAACCAGACTGTGGGAGGCAACAATCCGAATGCCGGCCTCCATGAGTCGGGCCTGGACTCGACCCTGCTCGAGCGTGTAAGTCGTAAATGCAGACACAACTGCCTCAGGCGTTACCAAAACAACTTCTCTTCCCAGGGCCCGCAATCGCTCCGAAATCACGCTACCCATGTAGTAATGATCGTCATCGAAAACGATCACTGGACCTTCGGGTTCAGCACCACTCATGATGTCATCTGGCGTATAGACGTTACTGCGATCAGCTCCCGGCACCACAGCCCTGTCCGTACGGCCGAATCCATCCCGGCGCCAGGTCGCCCCGGTCGCCACCACCACAAGGTTACAGGCGGTTTCTAATACAGTCGCTTCATTCATCTGGCTTTCTCGGTAGACGACTACATTGGGCATCTTTTCGATCTGCCCAACCCGCCAGTCCCTGACCCGGGCCCAGGTCGAAAGCCCTGGAAACGTAGTCTCCCGTGTGACCCGCCCACCCAGGTCTCGGGTGGCTTCTGCCAGCATCACGTCGTAGCCGCGCTGGCCAAAAGCACGGGCGGCTTCCAGCCCGGCCGGGCCCGCACCGACCACCAAAACATGATCGTCCGTATCTTTGACAGGGATGCGTTCGGGATGCCAGCCTCGACGCCATTCTTCGCTTCGGGTCGGATTCTGGGTACAGCGCATGGGTGTAAACAGGTTGTTGCCCGACACGCAAATGTTACAGCCGATACATTCGCGGATATCTTCGGGGCGGTTCTGCTCGATTTTGTTGGGAAGGAACGGGTCAGCAATGGCCGGACGGGCGGCGCCGATGAAGTCGAGTACACCTCGCTTGATCTGCGACACCATAGTATCCGGCGACGTAAATCGCCCTACGCCGACCACCGGTTTACTGGTCACCGATTTTACGAAGTCGACGTACGACTCCTGGTAACCCTCTTCCGCAAAACGGGAGGTCATGGAATCGTTGTTCCAGTCGCTCACATTGACATCCCACAGATCGGGCAGCTCCGCGAGGATTTCAACGATCTCACGGCCATCCCCCGCAGAAGTGATGCCTTTGTCGCCGAGCAGTTCATCGACTGCCAGCCGCACAGCCACGGCACAGGTTTCACCGACTTCGTCCCGCACCTCTTCAATGCACTCACGAAACAGTCGGACCCGGTTTTCAACACTGCCGCCATACTCATCACTGCGCGTATTGATCCGTGGCGAGAGAAACTCTAACAGCAGGGTAATGTCATGACCGGCATAGACATAAACGATATCAAATCCGGCCTGCTTGGCCAGCCGTGCCGCTCGCCGGTGCCATTGGCGAAAACTGGCAATGTCACGCTTATCCATAGCCCTTGCGTGTACAGGATATGGACCCTGAACCGGTGTGTTGATTGGTGAGATAGGTATCTCCCGCCCGAGATGGTTGGGCGAGTAGCTGCCGTTGTGAACCAGCTGGCACGCTGCCAGTGCGCCGTGCTGGTGTACCAGGTCGGTCATACGCGCATGAAACGGGATATCACCTTCGTTCCACAATCTGACTTGAGCACGCATATCGGCACTGTAGTGAATATCACACTGCTCAGTACTTACCACAGCCCATCCGCCTTCGGCGTTGGTGGCACGAATATGGGCGCTGACAGACGGATAGTTCCGCCCCGCACCGGTACAGTGCGGCACCTGGTAAAACCGGTTACGCGCAGTCAGTGGTCCGATCTTGACCGGCTCAAACAATACTGCATACGGATCTGCTTGTTGAGTCATGCAATTGCCTCTTTCGAATCGATTTGCTGTCTAACTGACAGGCTCCAGTTCAGGGTTTTCCTTGACCAGCGCCTTGTAGGCATCACCTTCGCCGGTCGGAGTCTTACCCTCGTGCCGCGCAATGCCCGCTCCCTCGAAAAAGTGCATCTCCTTCGGGGCTGGACGGCCATTAGGCACATCGAGCCAGAGCCGAAGGAGATGGCGCCGAATGCCGGCGTCCACGCGGCAATCTCAGACACCTCAAAATGTTCTTTTTTGATGTCATCCAGAGTCAGACCCTGCTGTCGAATGTTGGAGAGCGCCTTGTCGAAAGCATCATAGTGTCTTGGACCCAGATCAAAAGCGTATTCGTCAGCTGAGGGAAAATCGCTCCCCTTCCACGCACTGGGATGATCAACCCGGGTCATGCAGATAGAACTGTTCATTAATTCGGTCATGTACACCTACTCCGGGGTAAGTTCACCATTATCCGATCGCCGGGGTATTTTCTTTTCGCGGTCATAAAACGGCAAAGGAACAATTTCGCAATCATGACGCCCGTCGTCGAGGTCACCCAGGATCAGCTTCTGACCGAGCCAGTTACCCTGAACGGAATCGATATCATCAAATCGAACATAGCCGATGCCCGTGTTCAGTGTCGGGGACCAGTCACCGGTTGTGACCTGACCGACTTGAGTATCACCCTTGAACACCGGCAGCCCTGCCCGCGGCGCTACCAAATCACAGACGAGCCCAAACAAAAGACATGTTCGATCCGCCTGTTCCAGGGCATCTCGACCAACAAAATTAGGTTTGGACAGATCTACAAATGCTTCAAGCCCGGCTGCAAACGGTGTCATCCCGCGGTCCATATCTGTGCCATTGTCCAAAATGCCCGCCTCGATTCGGCGAATGCCCATGGACTCCGCGCTGGCATAGGCCATCCCATGATCCCGGCCACTGGCCATCAGATGATCCCACAGCGCGCTGTGATCGATGTTGTGGCGGCTGTAGATTTCAAATCCCAGCTCTCCAGTCCAGCCTGTACGGGAAACCAGGACCTCCTGTCCACCCAGATCGAACATACCTGCGTGAAAATACCGCAACTCACCGGAGCGCTGTCCTGCTGCGGCATTGCTCAGCACAGCCGTCGATTTAGGACCCTGAATCTGCAACACCCTTGAGCCCGGATCGGTCACAGCAACATCCAAACCCTCGGTAAAAGCCAACAACCACGATTCGAACTCACCGTTGGCGATCACATACCAGAATCGATCTTCCGCCAGCCGTATGACCACACCATCCATCAGTATGCCGCCCTGCGGCGAACAAGCAATGGCATAGCGCGCACGCCAGCATTTCAGGTTGTCGACCCTGCGTGTTAACACCCGCTCCAGGAGATTGACCGCATCAGGACCGGAAATCTCCAACGGCTTTTCCGGCACATCGTAAAGGACGACGCTTTGACGCAGTCGCCAGTAATCATCGATAGCATCACCGCCAAGCGTCAATGGATAAAAACGATTGCTGTACAGGCCAAAAACCGTCTGTTCATTGACATATTTATCACTGTACGGCGACTGTTCAAACCGCTTGGAAGACAGACGAA
>Ga0207988_1000088_pt1 | contig 47779 bp, 42 predicted proteins | sample ETNtaG_11_FD_185773 | JGI IMG/M metagenome (GOLD analysis project Ga0207988, IMG submission 185773) | Marine microbial and viral communities from oxygen minimum zone, Eastern Pacific Ocean - ETNP201310SV74 (SPAdes) (version 2) | ecosystem: Environmental > Aquatic > Marine > Oceanic ...
CTGCCGGCACCGTCGATCACGGTGGTGTTTTCCTTAGTGATCTGCACACGTTTGGCACTACCCAGATCATCGATACTGGAAGCTTCGAGGCTCATCCCGACTTCTTCGGAGATTACCTGCCCACCGGTCAGAATTGCAAGATCCTGCAACATCGCTTTACGGCGATCGCCAAACCCTGGCGCCTTGACTGCACAGACCTTAACGATCCCGCGAATATTGTTCACGACCAGAGTCGCCAGTGCTTCGCCATCAACATCCTCAGCGATAACCAGCAACGGCCGTCCGGCTTTGGCAGTCGCCTCAAGCACCGGCAGCATGTCCCGGATATTTGAGATCTTCTTATCGTGAATCAGGATCATCGGATTTTCCATATCCGCCTGCATCGCGTCCTGATCATTAATGAAATAAGGCGAGAGGTATCCACGATCGAATTGCATCCCTTCGACCACCTCAAGTTCATTATCCAGAGTCTTGCCTTCTTCAACGGTGATCACACCTTCCTTACCCACCTTTTCCATAGATTCGGCAATGATGCTGCCGACGGAATCATCAGAATTCGCGGACACGGTACCCACCTGTGCGATTTCTTTATGATCCGCACAAGGCTTGGAGAGGCTCTGAAGCGCATCAACGGTCGCGATGACCGCCTTGTCGATACCACGCTTTAAGTCCATTGGGTTCATACCCGCAGCGACGGCTTTTAGACCTTCACGCAGCATAGACTGCGCCAACACGGTGGCTGTCGTGGTGCCGTCACCGGCCACGTCCGATGTTTTGGAGGCTACTTCTTTCACCATCTGTGCCCCCATATTTTCGAACTTGTCTTTAAGTTCAATTTCTTTGGCGACAGAAACCCCGTCTTTAGTGACGGTAGGTGCGCCAAACGATTTATCGAGTACTACATTTCTTCCCTTAGGCCCGAGCGTCACCTTGACGGCGTCGGACAGGACATTTACACCCCGCATCTTCGCTGCACGGGCTGCTTCGCCGAATTTAACTTCTTTAGCTGACATTACTGTATTCCTTTATAGATATAAATCAGTGTTGATGTTCAACGGTCCGAGTGATCGGTAGGCTTAACCCTCGATAACTCCCATGATATCGTCCTCACGCATGACTAAAACTTCTTCACCGTCAACTTTTACCTCGGTACCGGAGTACTTGCCAAAAAGCACCTTATCTCCTGCTTTGACGTCCAGTGACTGCCGCTCGCCGTTCTCCTGAACTTTACCGTTACCGGTCGACAAAACTTCGCCCGTCATCGGTTTTTCCGCAGCACTATCGGGAATCACGATTCCGCCGGCGCTCGTACGCTCTTCTTCGAGTCGTCGCACAACGACGCGGTCGTGAAGCGGTCGAATCTTCATTACCTAAATCTCCTAAAGTATTGATGGATGACAACAAAGGGGTGAGTATGCGGTACAACTAGCACTCACCCCCATTGAGTGCTAATGATAGCTGGTTTCAGCTCCCTGTCAAGTAGGCCTTTGCCACTCAATCATCCAGCCGGCGATAGTCGGTTTCAATGCTGGAATTACCTTGCGTGGAATCCACGGAGGTCGATGCCGGATAGATTGGACCAAACCGCCGGACAGCCAGCCGGATTAGCAACCGTCGGAGTGGCGGCGTCAAGCACGCAAACCCCACGATATCCGTAAAAAACCCCGGCGTGAGTAACAATGCGCCTGCAGCAAGAAGAAACAAACCCTCCAGCAATTCGAGTGCCGGCAACTCATCGCGCGCTGCACTCTCACGGACACGGTTCAGGGCAGACAGGCCCTGCAGCCGGACCAGCCAAGCACCCACCAGCGCCGTGAGGACAACCAGTGCGATGGTCCACGGTGCCCCAATGACGTTCCCCATCTTGATCAACAAAAAAATCTCAACCAATGGGACCGCGAGAAAAATCAGAAAAATTATGGGCACAGTTAAGGTCTAGGTGGCACGTTTTGACTCAACAGCAACTTAATTCGATTGTGGACGCCAAGTGTAGTCGATTGCCAGACACTCATCGGTCTGGGTCGCTACAATAACCCAGGACACATAGTCGGGTAGTAACAATGCTCGACGTCTACCGCGCCAAGATGATTTGTACAGCGTAACCACTCAACACGATTGTCTCGATTTACTCATGCAAACGATAACCGCCCTGCTCCTGCTGTTATCAGTAATGCTATCACCATTGACTGGGGTAGCGCAGCAGGACAGCAAACTCCTTCCCGCTGAAGAAGCCTTCAAGTTCCACGCCTCACTGGTCAACCCGAACACGATCGAGGCCGTATGGACGATCGCTGAGGGTTATTATATGTATCGCAGTAAATTTGGCTTTACAGCTGAACCGGTTCAAGCCGTTCTCGGTGACCCCAGATATCCTGCCGGGACCATCAAACACGATGAGTATTTTGGCGAGGTCGAGACTTACACAGATTCAGTTCGCATCGCTCTGCCGTTGGATAGAGATCACTTTGTCGAGGGTACATTGGTCCTATTGGCGGCAGGTCAAGGCTGTAACAAACCGGTCGGCGTTTGTTATCCACCGATTACACAACGTGTCCAGATAAACGTACCCGTCACGACGTCGTCATTACCCAACGATCAGCGCTCTGGTTCAGTCAAGACGGGTTCGGAGTCGTCCAGCACTGGGGGCAGCGTGACTGCATTGCAGACATTGCTGGGCACCACCACTGGTGATGTCCAGGAATTCCTCGATCCCGAGGATGCATTTCAGGTAGAGATCGAGATCGCTGGTGAAAACGCTCTGGCGGTACATTTCAAGATCGCACCGGGGTACTACCTATATCGTGACAAAATCGCTTTCCAGATTGTGCAAGGTAATGCACAGGTTCGCGCATTCGACCTGCCGCCAGGCACTGTAAAACAGGACCCCTATTTTGGTGCTGTTGATGTTTACCTCATTAGCCGTAGCATCATTGTGCCCATCGAAAGAAATAGTCTGATGGCCGACGCGCTCAGCGTGACCGTCAATTTTCAGGGCTGTGCCGAAAAGGGCATTTGCTATGCACCCATGAGCACAATCCGCACGATTGAACTCCCCGGCTTCGTGAACACCAAGACTAAGGACCAAGCTAAAGGGGCATTATCAGCGCGCAACCTGATCGCATTTTTCGCTGCCGCTTTCGTCACGGGGTTACTGCTGACCTTTACACCGTGTGTACTGCCCTTAATTCCGATTCTATCCAGCATCATCGTTGGTCAAGGCGGCACTTCCCGTCGCCTGCGGGGCGGGGCGATTTCATTGGCCTATGTACTGGGGACGGCCGCGACTTATGCTGCAATCGGTGCTGTGGCAGGCGCAACCGGAGAGCAACTGCAAGCCTATTTCCAGAACATCTGGGCAATTGGGTTGATCAGCATCATCCTCACACTGATGGCATTGTCTATGTTTGGCCTCTATGAGATTCAGATGCCTGTCTTTGTGCAGTCAATTCTGACTGCGCGTACGAGCAGTTTGAGTGCCGGTTCGTTTGGCATGATTTTTCTACTCGGCGCAGTATCCGCACTGGTAGTCGGCGCTTGTGTGTCACCGCTGCTGATTTCTGTACTGAGCATCGCTATTTTCCATGGTGACCCCTATCTGGGTGCTGGGCTGATGTTTTCTATGGCGCTGGGTATGGGGGTGGTTCTCATTGCCATCGGCTTCGGTGCGGGTATCTTACTGCCGCGAACTGGCGCCTGGATGGATCGAGTGAAACATCTGTTTGGAGTAATGCTGATCGGTGTTGCCATTTATCTTCTTGGCACCATCCCCGCTGTACCTGTTTTACTGTTGTGGGCAGTGCTCTTAATCATGTTTGGCATCTACCTCGTTAAAAGCCAGACCCCTATACTGAAGTGGCGCTACGCCTGGAATGCTTTGGGTACCCTTTGCATCATCTGGGGAATGTTGGCAATGTTCGGCGGCTTGAACGGTGGTCGTAATATCCTCCAGCCCGTCAGCTTAACGCTGTTTAGTGGGGAGGTATTGAAAGACGCTGCATCTCAAAAAGGCCAACCTCAATTTTACAAGGTGACCAGCGTGGCCGAATTTGAACAGCTACTATCTGACGCCCGCTCGGATGGGCAATCTGTGATTCTGGACTTTTATGCAGACTGGTGTACTGATTGCCTGCGCATGGAAAAAACAACATTTAATGATCCGCAGGTACGCACAGACCTGACCCCATTCCGCTTGCTCAAACTGGACGTCACCGATCCCTCAGATCCCGTTGGCAAGACCATCAAGCAACGCTATGGCGTATATGGTCCCCCAGCGCTGCTGTTTTTCAACGCACAAGGTCAAGAACTGTTGGCAAAACGCCTCTACGGCTACCTTGACCCGAATCGTTTCCTCTCTCTGCTCAAGACCCTTAGAGAATGACAACCTAGTGGACAATCCAAGGAAAATCTTGGTGGTCTACACCCTGCTTGCATTGGCGGTGGTGGTGGCTGGCGGGTACTGGGCAGGTCAACTGCGTTCACCTTCTGTCACTGACATCAGCGACAGGGCTGACACCATGATTTCGTTTGACCTGCCTACCAGCACGGGAGAGAAATGGTCGACGCAAGTGGTTCGCAACAAAGTGGTATTGATTAATTTCTGGGCCACCTGGTGTGCACCTTGCCGAACTGAAATCCCCTTGCTGATCGCAATGCAGGCACGACATGCGCACGATATTCAGATCGTGGGTATTGCGGTTGATGATGCGGAGTCCGTTCGCCGATTCGAGGATGAAGTGGGCCTGAACTATGTCTCATTGATCGGCCTAACCGAAGGTCCCGGACTCATGCAGCGCTACGGCAGTGCCGGACAATTGCCATTTACTTTAGTGTTTGACCAGACCGGTGTGCTGCGCTACCGAAAAACGGGTGAACTGCAAGCAGCTGAGCTCTCGGACTGGTTAACACGTCTTCTCTAGGTGATCGCCTAATTTCGCCGAAATTGCTGATATTTGTACTTATCTTTCCCCATTATCCCCGAACTAGACAGGCTAGAAAGCTTTGTGCACAATGGATACTTCGTAAATGCTTAGGGTCTTCCTTCCGTGAGACACATCCTGCTACTGCACGGCCCAAACTTGAACTTACTGGGCACTCGTGAGCCTTCACATTATGGTCACCAGACGTTGGCTGATATCAACCGACTGGCATCTCAAACCGCTGCCGGCAAAGGTTTTCAGCTGACGAGCTTCCAGTCAAACGCTGAAAACGCCCTAATCGAACGAGTTCATGCGGCGGCGACAGATGGCACCGAATTCATCGTGATCAACCCCGCGGGCTTTACACATACCAGTGTGGCTTTACGTGACGCACTCGCAGGGGTGGCTATTCCGTTCATCGAAGTCCATCTGTCGAACGTCCACGCCCGAGAGAGTTTCCGCCGCCATTCTTACTTTTCTGATCTCGCGCTAGGGGTTATCGCCGGTTTCGGTGCCATGAGTTACGAGTTGGCTCTTGAGGCTGCAATTGCACACCTTGAATCCGGGCACTGAACACCGGCCAACAACTGATGGATATCCGCAAAGTCAAAAAACTCATTGAGCTGCTTGAAGAGTCTGAATTGACTGAAATTGAAATCAGTGAGGGGGAGGAATCGATTCGTCTGAGTCGCAGCAATAGCGGAACCCAAGTGTACTCGGTACCGGCTCAGGCCATGCCACCCGCGCCACTAAACACGGTTGCTGAACCCTCATTGGATGACCACGCGGGTAGCGAGAGCTTTCCAGCCGATAAAGTGCCCGTGGTTTCACCCATGGTAGGTACCTATTACGCCTCACCAAATCCTGACACCCCATCCTATGTCGAACTGGGAACCGAGGTGAACGTGGGGGATACGTTATGTGTCATTGAGGCGATGAAAATTTTTAATCCGGTCGATACTGAGAGCGCCGGCATCGTCTGCAAGATTTTCAAGCACAGCGGCGACCCGGTTGAATTTGGTGAGCCTCTTTTCCTGATTGAATCTTTGTCTCCCTGACCGGCGTCTGATGATCGATAAATTGGTGATCGCCAATCGCGGTGAGATTGCGCTGCGTATTCTTAGAACATGCCGTGAGCTCGGAATTCGCACTGTTGCACTGTATTCCGAAGCGGATCGGGATACAAAATACGTACGCCTGGCTGATGAATCCGTGTGTATTGGTCCGGCGGCAAGCATAGACAGTTACCTGAATATTCCGGCTGTGATCGCTGCAGCTGAAGTAACAGACGCTGTTGCAATCCATCCAGGTTATGGATTTCTTGCAGAAAACGCTGATTTCGCCGAACGGGTCGAACAGAGCGGATTTATCTTTGTGGGTCCTTCCGCAGAAACAATCCGTGTGATGGGGAACAAAATTGCAGCCATTGAGCAGATGCAAAGGGCCGGTGTGCCCTGCGTGCCGGGTTCGAACGGCCCATTGCCCAACGACAATGTCGCTGTCGCGAAAATTGCTGCGGAGATTGGTTATCCCGTCATTATCAAAGCTGCTTCAGGCGGCGGTGGCAAGGGCATGCGGGTTGCCCACACAGAAGCCGCGCTACTCAATGCCTGGCAGCTGACCCGTAACGAAGCACAAGCCTCCTTCGGAGATGACGCAGTTTACCTAGAACGTTTTCTGGAACGTCCTCGTCATATTGAGTTTCAGGTACTTGCGGACACACACGGACATGTGATCCATCTTGGAGATCGGGATTGCTCAATGCAGCGCAGGCACCAAAAGATCTTAGAAGAAGCACCTGCCCCAGGCATTGATCCGAAGTTGCGGGCAAAGATGACTCAATGCTGTATAGATGCCTGCCATGTCCTGAACTATCGAGGAGTCGGTACCCTTGAATTTCTTTATGACAACGGTGAGTTCTTTTTCATCGAGATGAATACACGTATCCAGGTCGAACATCCGGTAACCGAAGCGATTACCGGTATTGATATTGTCAGAGAACAGATGCAGGTGGCGGCAAGTCAGCCACTTGAACATACTCAGGCGGACATCATTTTCACGGGGCACGCTGTAGAGTGCCGCATCAATGCTGAAGACCCGGACACGTTTCTGCCATCACCAGGTACAATCACCCAGTACCATCAACCGGGCGGACCGGGTATCCGGGTGGACTCTCATATTTATAACAACTACACCGTGCCACCTTACTATGATTCCATGATCGCCAAAGTCATTGCACACGGCGAGAACCGTACACAGGCATTAACCAGAATGAGCGGTGCTCTTGAGGAGATGGTGATCGACGGCATCAAGACCAATATTCCACTTCAACAACGCCTGGTAACTGATTCGGCCTTTGTACGGCAACCGATGGACATCCACTACCTAGAAAGGAACCGGCGAAACTGACCCGGGTGGTCGTGTAGCAGACCCCGTTGGCATTCTGTCTCCTGTGGATTATTGGCTGCAAATCAGTATTACCGTTGAACAACCCGCCGTTCAGCGAATCACCGAAGCAATGGACGGCCTCGGTGCTGTGGCAGTGTCACGGCAGCATGCCGGTGGCAGCGCGCGTTTCGACACTGCATCATCCGATTTTCAGGGCTGGTCAACAGAAAAAGTCAGCGGTCTTTTCCCGCCAGACGCCGACCAAAAGACTATCTGTAATTACCTTCATGACGCCAGTGGCGGACACACCGGGATCAGCTGTCAAATCTTAGCGGACCGTAACTGGGAGCAGATTGGTCGTGATCAATTCAAACCATTCAATGTCGAAGGTGCTCTGTGGATCTGTCCAAGCTGGTGTCAACCGCCGGTCCCTAACGCTGTCAATATCATAATTGACCCAGGTCTGGCTTTTGGGACTGGTACACATCCAACCACTGCGCTTTGCCTCAGGCAATTAACCAAAATTGATCTCACCCAACGCACGCTACTTGACTGGGGCTGCGGATCGGGAATACTGGCAATAGCGGCGCTGAAGTTGGGTGCTTTGCGAGCGACAGCCACAGACATCGACCCCAAGGCCTTGAGCACCACTCGGGAGAATGGCCAGAACAACGGGATCGGTGACCAGCTGACAGTCGAGACACCCGAACAAATTGTGAGCCCAATGATCTTTGACATCGTCATCGCCAACATCCTGGCTCACACGCAGATCGAACTGGCACCACGGCTGAATTCACTGCTCGCAGCAGATGGGATGGTGTTACTCAGCGGAGTTCTGGGCGCTCAGGCTGAAACTGTATGTACCGCATTCGGTCCGGGCTATACTTTTAAAACCGTACCGGCAGACGAATGGATTTTGCTTATCGGTACGCGCACAACATGAAGGCCCATCAAGAATGACGTATGACGAACAGACTTTGCTTGAAACTCGCTGTAACGGTTGCGAGAGCATCCTATCAGTAACAGCGGATACCCTGGCAGCTGGGGCAGGTCTTGTTCAATGCGGCGAGTGCGATACGGTATTCAACGCAGCATGGAACCTGGTAGAACAGATTCCAAACCCGACACAAGCCCGATCGTTACAGCATCGATCAACTGCCGGTGCATCAGCGGACCGAAATCCTGAATTTGACCGATCCAAAGTCGACCCGCGACCGCGGCTATTCGATCTGGAGACAGAACACCTCGAGGAACTGCAACTGCCGGCAACTGAAACAGAAAGTCTGGATGAGATAAAAAAGGTACTTCGCGATGAGCGAGGTTTCGGCCCAACTGGAAATCAGAAGGTGTCCGATTCCCATTCAACAGCCTATCGAACTGAACCCAGGCTCAGTCTAAGTGATAGCGCCCGCGACGGCGACAGCGCATCAACTGTCACAGCCGCTCTCAGCCATAGTCGTTCGCAGACTCCATATCAAGCCCCAACAACATCCAGAAATCTGATCTGGTTCAGTGCGTCGGTGGTTGCTGTTTTGGCATTGTTTCTACAAGCTCGCTACGTGTTATTCGACCAACTCGCAGCTATCCCAACTGCCCGACCCTACTTGGTTCAAGTCTGCAAAAACATCGGTTGCAGCATACCGCTAACGCTGTCGGGCCCTGTATTCCGCGTGATCGAGACCAAGGTTGATCTGCATCCGGATATACCCGGTGTTGTAATCGTTAAAGTTCGCCTGCTTAACCGCAGCACACAACATCGTACCTACCCCGCGATTGAACTCGCCTTGAGTGACCGAAATGGCCGTATTGTCGGTCGTCGTACCTATTCACCCAAATCGTTTCTCGCAATAGACGACCTCGATAAGAAAGTGCCGCCCGGGGCTGATGTGATCGTGGTCGTAAACCTGGCCCAGCCCGAAGATAATGCAGTAGGTTTCGAGGCTAGGATAGTCAGTAGTTAAGCCAATTTTCAGCAAGACATCGATGACGGATTCCAGTATCCAACTCGGCCGGGTCAAGCTACAGGGCAGCGTATTGGCTGCACCCATGGCTGGCGTGAGTGACCGACCGTACCGTCGACTCGCCCGCATCCATGGTGCTGCACTGGCTGTGAGTGAAATGATTAGTGCAAACCCCGCACTTCGTCACTCGTCCGAGAGTTTACGACGAACTGATCACAGCGGTGAAACAGGCCCCATCAGTATTCAGCTGCTCGGTGCGGACCCGTTACAGATGGCTGAAGCTGCGAAGTTCAATGTAGATCGTGGCGCCAATATCATCGATATCAATATGGGCTGCCCATCCAAAAAAGTGTGCAATCGCAGGGTCGGCTCCGCCCTGTTACGGCATGAAATACTGGTGGGCCAGATCTTGGACGCTGTGGTTTCAGCAGTTGATGTGCCAGTCACGCTAAAGATTCGAACGGGGTGGGCCCCAGACCAACGCAACGGAGTTCGAATCGCAAAGATCGCAGAATCGGCGGGTGTAAGCGCGCTGTCAGTACACGGCCGTACCCGGCAGTGCAGATTTCATGGTCCAGTCGAATATCAGACCATCAAGCAAATAAAAAGGGAAGTAGGGATCCCCGTCATCGCCAACGGTGACATTGATTCACCACAAAAAGCGAAGCGGGTGCTGGAATATACCCAAGCTGATGGAATCATGATTGGCAGAGCAGCACAGGGGCAGCCCTGGTTGTTCGGTCGCATAGCCAACTATTTGAACTGTGGAATCGATCCTGGAGACCCGCATCCAATCAGCAAACGTGATACCCTTCTGACGCACCTGAGCGAGTTGTACTTGCTCTACGGAAACGTCAACGGTGTCCGGATCGCACGAAAACATGTGTCCTGGTACACCTCGGCAATAGGAAATGTTCAAGTGTTTCGCAGACGCTTTAATCTAATCGACAAACCTGATGAACAGATCGAGTTTGTCAGGCGCCATTTGATTGGCCCGGAGGGGTAGGAATCATTGAGCATGTAGATACTTCTGAAGGCAAACCACTTAACCACCACGTTAAGCAGTCTATAGAACGTTATTTCAGAGAGTTAAATGGTGCGCAGCCGGCTTCGGTTTACGATATGGTTCTACGTGAAGTCGAGCGCCCTCTGCTTGAAGTCGTTATGCAGGAAACCAACGGAAATCAGTCTCGCGCCGCTGAGGTTCTGGGCATCAACCGCAACACCTTACGTAAGAAACTTAAGCTTTACCAACTGATCAGATGAACTGTGCTGTGCCGCTGCGCTGGATTATTGCTGCCGCAACTTTGACCTCGGAAAATACACTATGGCAACGGAACGCTTTACGCCCGTAAAACGTGCGCTCATAAGCGTCTCGGATAAAACAGGTGTTGTAGCCTTTGCGCGTACGCTTCGGGAGCTCCAGGTTGACATCCTCTCAACCGGTGGTACAGCCCGATTACTGCAGGAACACAATATCGACGTTGTCGAAGTTTCTGATCACACAGGTTTTCCCGAAATGATGGCTGGGCGTGTAAAGACCCTGCATCCGAAAATACACGGCGGCATTCTGGCTCGACGCGGTACTGACGAAGGCAACATGGCAAAAGCAGGAATACTGCCCATAGACCTTGTGGCTGTTAACCTCTATCCGTTTGAACAAACAATTGCACGACCGGACTGTTCCACCGAACAGGCAATTGAAAATATCGACATTGGCGGGCCAGCGCTGCTGCGCGCCGCGGCCAAGAATCATACAGATGTTACGGTTATCGTCGACAGCAACGACTACGACTGCGTTCTCGCAGAGCTCAGTACCAACGGTGGCGTCTCGATGGCAACCCGTAAACGCTTGGCAGCAGACGCTTTCAGTCACACCGCCCGTTACGATGGATTGATATCCAATTACCTGACGGACAGCGGTGAAAAAAAAGGATTACCACGAACACTAAACCTACAGTTCCAGAAAGCCAGCGACCTGCGCTACGGTGAAAATCCCCACCAAATTGCGGCCTTTTATCGGGAAGCATCGCCCGCTCCAGGCACTTTAGCAACAGCCCATCAGACCCAGGGTAAACCACTGTCTTTCAATAATGTTGCGGATGCCGACGCTGCACTTGAATGTGTGGCGGCTTTTGATGCCCCCACCTGCGTTATCGTCAAACATGCCAACCCCTGTGGTGTAGCCTGCGCCGACACCTTGCTCGATGCTTATCAGATGGCTTATGCGACTGACCCCACCTCCGCTTTTGGCGGCATTATTGCGTTCAACCGAGAGCTTGATGCCAATACCGCCCAGAAAATTCTCGACCGACAATTCGTGGAAGTCATCATCGCGCCCACTCAAAGCAAACAGGCGGCTGAAGTGCTCGCAGCAAAAACGGGCATACGTGTCCTGCTGACAGACATTATCGCAAGTGAAGTCTTTGAACAGCACCACTTCAAACGTGTTGGCGGTGGTCTTCTGGTTCAAGAACAAGATCAAGGACAGGTATCAGTCGACGATCTTAAGATTGTGACCCGGCGCGAACCGACTCCCGAACAATTTCGCGACCTGCGTTTTGCCTGGACAGTGGCAAAATTCGTAAAGTCAAACGCGATCGTCTACGCCGCTGATCAACGAACAATCGGAATCGGTGCCGGGCAGATGAGCCGTGTTTATTCAGCCAGAATAGCCGGCATCAAAGCAGCAGACGAGAATCTGAACCCAGCGGGTTCCGTCATGGCATCAGACGCTTTTTTCCCATTCAGGGACGGTATTGACTCAGCCGCGGCAGCCGGAATCAGTGCCGTTATTGAACCCGGTGGCTCAGTCCGCGACGACGAAGTCATTGCAGCTGCGGACGAACACGGGCTTGCGATGGTATTCACAGGCATGCGTCACTTTCGGCATTAAACACGATGGCAAAAGCACTGGTAGTCGGCGGGGGGGGTAGGGAACATGCACTGGCCTGGAAGCTTGCCCAATCCGACCGTATAAACACGGTATTTGTTGCCCCAGGAAATGCGGGCACGGCGCACGAAAACGGCGTGGAGAACATCGCCATAGCGGCTAACGATGTGGATCAGCTGTGTGAATTTGCCCAACTTGAACGAGTTAATCTCACCGTCATCGGTCCCGAAGGACCACTTGTAGAAGGTATCGTTGATCGTTTTACCGAAAAAGGGCTGCGCTGTCTGGGGCCTAGCAGGAAAGCTGCCCAGCTAGAAGGGTCTAAGTCTTTTGCCAAGGATTTTCTGCAGCGCCATAACATACCAACTGCTGAACACCAAGTGTTCAGCAAGTCAACAAGTGCTTTCACCTGGCTTGAGTCAAATGAACCGCCTTTCGTCATCAAAGCCGACGGTTTGGCGGCCGGTAAAGGTGTCATCATCACTCACGAACTCAAGGAAGCAAAGCAAGCTATTACGCAGATTTTAGAAGAGCAGCGCTTTGGCGCAGCTGGCAATCAGGTTGTCATCGAGCAATTCCTGAGTGGAGAGGAAGTCAGCTATATCTGTCTAGTCTCCGGCAAAGAGGTGCTGCCCCTGGCAACCTCCCAGGACCACAAGGCTCGAGATGAAGGTGATCAGGGACCCAACACCGGAGGAATGGGGGCTTATTCACCGGCACCGATCGTTGACACGTCACTCAATCAGCGCATTCTAAAGCAGGTCATAGAACCGACCGTCAATGGCCTGGCTAGCGAAGGGATTCCTTACACTGGTTTTCTCTACGCTGGTCTTATGATCGGCGAAGATAACGTACCACGGGTACTTGAATTCAACTGCCGTCTCGGTGATCCTGAAACCCAGCCGATACTGATGCGACTGAATTCGGATCTTGCAATACTTTGCGACGCGGTACTCGATGGTCATATTGCAGACATCGACGTCACCTGGGACAAGCGCTGTTCTCTGGGCGTAGTGATGGCATCGGCTGGATATCCGGATCACTACGACATCGGCCTGCCCATCAATGGCCTCGATAGGCCAGAGGCAGACACAGTCAAGGTCTTTCATGCGGGTACCAATGATCGAGATGGGCAGGTACTCACCAGCGGTGGTCGCGTACTGTGCGTAACGGCGCTCGGTTCTGACATTGAATCAGCCCGCGAATCGGTCTATAGCACAATAAAAACGATACACTGGCCAGGGTCTTTCTGGCGTGCCGATATTGGCCACCGTGCACTAGCCCGGCAAAAGACCGAACACAAGTAGGGAGAATTCATGTGAGCAAAAAATTTATCTCGGTCTTGATGGGATCCGATTCCGACCTCTCAACCGTGCAATCTACCCTTGATACCTTGAACGCCCTAGCAATACCTTTTGAAGTCAAGATCACCTCCGCCCACCGTACGCCCGATGACACCCGTCGTTATGTGCGTGACGCTGAGGAAAGGGGCTGTACCGTATTTGTTGCAGCGGCGGGTCTGGCAGCTCACCTAGCTGGAACAGTTGCTGCCCAGACACTGAAACCTGTCATCGGTATTCCCATGGACGCTGGACCACTCAACGGGCATGATGCACTGCTGTCCACTGTCCAGATGCCTGGAGGAATACCGGTCGCCTGTGTCGCCATCGGTAAAGCAGGGGCAAAAAACGCAGCTTATCTGTCCGCACAAATACTTGCAATCGGTGATGCCGAACTGGCGGAAAGACTTAAAACCGAGCGTGAAGGAAACGCCCAGCTCGTTCGAGATAAAGATCACGAGTTGCAAACAAGCCTGGATAAACAAAATGCCCATTCGGAGCAAGATTGAAAAAGCAGTCGAAGTTTGTGCGGCCGGCGGGATAATTGCTTACCCGACTGAATACTGTTTTGGGTTGGGGTGCGACCCGCTCAACGAAACTGCTGTCCGGCGGATACTGACCCTGAAGCGCCGGAGTTGGGCCAAAGGGCTGATCGTGATCACAGACGATGTTCGCCGGCTGAGACGACTTATTGATTGTTCCGACCGCAGTTCACTCGCGGCACCACTCGCCAGCTGGCCTGGGCCACACACCTGGTTACTGCCGGCTTTAACCGCTACCCCCCGTTGGCTGCGCGGTCAACACGATAGTCTGGCCGTACGACTCACCGACCACCCACTGGCAATGCTACTGTGTCGACAAAGTCGGTCTGCGATCGTATCCACCAGTGCAAACAGAAAGAATCAGCCTCCACTACGTACCGCCAGGCAAGTCCGGTTTGAATTTGGTGATCACATAGATTGGATAATTGACGGCCCGGTAGGACGGGCAAATTCACCAAGCCAGATCCGCGATGCCCGTACTGGCCAGCTTGTCCGCGGTGGATACTGAAACATAGGGCTTTGAAGTAAACACCCACTATGACTATTTCTACTGTAGAGGAAGTTCGAGAATTTTTCAGAAATCTGCAGGATCAGATCTGCTCGGCACTAGAACGCACCGACGGCAAAACGTTATTCACGGAAGATACCTGGACACACCACAATGGAGGTGGTGGACGAACTCGAATTCTGTGCCAAGGAGCGCTTTTTGAACAAGCAGGTGTTAACTTCTCCCATGTCAGGGGAGACCAACTGCCAACCGCTGCAACAGTCCATAGACCCACCCTGGCTGGTTGTAAATATGAAGCCATGGGTGTCTCCCTGGTGATTCATCCACTAAATCCCTACGTACCAACAGCCCATATGAATGTTCGTTTTTTCACAACATCAACCGGTGAGAAAGATGGGGTCTGGTGGTTTGGTGGTGGTTTCGACCTCACCCCTTACTACGGGTTTGAGGAAGATGCTGTTCACTGGCATCGCACTGCATGGGAGGCCTTAAGGCCTTTTGGTGAGGACCTTTATCCTCGCATGAAAAAATGGTGTGACGAATATTTTGTTCTGAAACACCGCGGCGAACAGCGCGGCATTGGTGGATTGTTTTTTGACGACTTCAATGAAGGTGGCTTTGAAAATTCCTTTGGAGTGACTCGTAGTATCGGCGAACATTTTCTGCCCGCTTATCTCCCAATTGTAGAGCGGCGGTGTGCAACTCCCTACGGCGCGAATGAACTCGAGTTTCAGCGCTATCGACGAGGCCGATACGTAGAATTCAATCTAGTCTATGATCGCGGCACATTATTCGGTCTGCAAAGTGGTGGTCGTACGGAATCAATTTTGATGTCGCTGCCGCCCGAAGTGTCGTGGCGATACAACTGGCAACCGACCCCGGGCTCTTCTGAAGAAGCGCTTTACCTTCAATTCCTTCGACCCAGAGACTGGCTCGAAGATAAATCGTGAACTGATCAAGAACAACTAAACCCATTGGCTAGAAGTCTCTACACCCTGCTACTTTGGTTGCTGCTACCTATCGTACTGTTACGATTGGTCGTCAAGGGATTCTACAGCTCCGCCTACCGCTACCGCTGGGCAGAGCGTTTTGGGTACGGCCCGAATTATCCTGACCGATTCAATGTCTGGATACATGCTGTGTCTGTTGGGGAAGTTAATGCAGCCACTCCGCTTATTACCAATCTGCTCAATGCTCGGCCTGACTGCCGGATTTTGGTCACAACGATGACCCCTACTGGATCGGAAAGGGTGCGCTCAACAATGGATCAACAAGTAACCCACTGCTATGCGCCATATGATTATCCGTTTGCAGTAACGCGTTTCCTACAAAGAACATCACCTGAAATTCTGATTCTGATGGAGACGGAAATCTGGCCAAACATAATTTCTCAGTGCGATCGCATGGGAACCAAAGTCTTGATGACGAATGTCCGCATGTCAGAAAAGTCACGCCGAGGCTATGCACGTATTTTGCCGGTAATCGGGCTAGCTCTGGCCAAGGTATCTGAATTCGGTGTCCAGTCCGATAGTGACCGACAGCGGCTGATTGATCTGGGCATCTCCCCGAATAGAGTAACCCGAACCGGCAGCATGAAATTCGAGACAAATTTGCCGCCCAGCCTGCGAGAGGTCGCAGAAGCTGTGCGGCGGGATTGGGGGCGCGACCGCTCCGTGATCGTTTGCGGCAGCACTCACGATGGTGAAGAATCACTGCTTTTAGGCCTGTTCAAGGACCTGTCCGAACAGTTTCCACAGATGCTACTGGTCCTGGCACCCCGACATCCGGAACGTTTTGATCAAGTCGCCCGACTGACCGTTCGATCCGGATTCAATATTGTGCGACGCAGCCAGCAGCATGGCCCCATTCCGGACTCTGTGTCGGTTCAGATTGCGGATACCATGGGTGAACTTGCAATGCTTTATGCTGCTGCCGACATTGCTATCGTCGGGGGAAGTTTGATTCGTATAAAAGGAATCGGTGGTCATAATATTCTGGAACCCTGCGCGGTAGGTGTGCCCGTTATATTTGGACCTTATATGCGCAATTTTTCTGAGATCAGCCAGCTCGCGCTCGCTCGTCAAGCCGGGTTTCAGATTGATGGTCGTGAGACACTTAAAGCGCAGGTGTGCACTTTGTTGCGCGATGCCGATCTTCGCGCAACAACCGGTGAAAACGGTATACGGATGGTATCCGAAAACACCGGTGCCACTGACTGTACACTAAAACTTATTTTGCCTTATCTAAACCAACGCAACTAACCACATGCTACCTCCAATGACTCAAATTGATCGGCTTTTCTTAGCTAGATTAACGGTAGTTTCTGACGACAACGCGCAATACTTTCACGATGTTGTTTAACAACACAAGTGCTGATTACTACTCAGTAAGAATAAATAATACTACTTCACTCACGTATAAACACACCTCAACTTTAGTTACACAGCATTTAATTAAAGTGGCTATCGCTTGACATTTGTTTTTGCCTGACTATAGTTCGCGCTTTAGGAGCAACTGTGTCTTGTTACTCCGCGTTTGCCAGAACGAAATGATTAACGGTAAAACTATCTCGACAGATTAAATGAGAACTTTAACGTTATTGTTCTAAACATATCGTTCCGGTCAATAGTTGGCAGTCAACAGCTCACCCCACATCAACCCTAGCAGAGGAAATTAACTATGGCGGCAAAGAAAAAAGCCACGAAGAAACGGGCAGCATCCAAGAAAAAATCAACTCGGCGAGTAGCGAAAAAGAAAGCAACCAAGAAAAAAGCAACCCGGAAAAAAGCAACTAAGAAAAAAGCAACTAAGAAAAAAGCAACCCGGAAAAAAGCAACTAAGAAAAAAGCAGCTAAGAAAAAAGCAACCCGGAAAAAAGCAACCCGGAAAAAAGCAACCAAAAAGAAAGCAGCTAAGAAAAAAGCAACCCGGAAAAAAGCAACCAAGAAAAAAGCAGCTAAGAAAAGGCGGCGCTAAGAACGCGTAACAGTGACGTTAAACAATCGTTAGGCAGACGTTCCTAACCCGACAGAGGCGATGGCTCCGGCCGTCGCCTTTTTTGGTTTTAGGGTAGTTTTCCCGCCTGCTGGGCAGACAAACGACCGGAATCTATGGAGCGACTAACGCCGGTGTGGCCGCCCGATGACCTGCGAGACCTGATAGTCCCAGCTGATATAGCCCGAAACTTCGGATGTGGGAAATGACAGGTTGGTATTGAACTCCTGGTTCTGACCGGGCGGTACATCCTTAGTGATCCTGGCCGTCGCCCACCCCAATCCGTTACAGTTAACCCGATCTGTTTTAGCCTGAGTTGGGCAATCCAGCATCTCAACCTGTACTACAACTTCGACTATAGAAGAAACTAGCGAGTCATTGCGTAGAATGCCTTTCATGTCGTAACTACCCGCGTAACCTGTAGTCATGGTCACCTGCGATAGTTCGACCTCTGAATCAGAAATCAGCGAGTCGGAACGTTCGTCATTTTTCGAATTCAACTGGAAGGTGATGACTGCAACTGCGAGAAGCACAACCAGCAAAGTAAATGCCAGTCGAGGGTAACGACTTGCTGAGACAACAAGCGTAAGCCCGATAATCCCCAGTACGAACCAGTGCATAATCTCACTCCCTAGCCGAAGGCTCCAAATTAAGTTGCCGGAATAACCACAGATTCATTAGCCCTTGTTATAACATCATTGCGTAGCACGATCGTTATTGGATTTCGATATCATTGGATCTCACGATCGATTCGAGCCTGACTCGACTATGAACAATCACAGATGAAATCTCGTTAACACAATATTCACTACAGGGAGGCGATACGCATTGATATACAGTGACACACACTGCAAACGAGTCTTGGGTAACATACAACTATCATCGTGCGATTTTGACTATTGCAGCGTGAGTCGTTGCGACGTCAACCGGCCAAGTAAAGACAATCAATTCTAGGAGTTTGACCGGATGCGCTACCAAACTGGGATTAACTCTGATCGCAACCGCAGCATAGGCATCATTCTCGCTAACCTGGGAACACCTGATGCTCCAGATTCACTCGCCGTACGCCAGTTTTTGGCTCAGTTTCTACATGATCATCGTGTGGTAGAACTACACCGAATGATCTGGTGTCCGATTCTTCACGGTATTATTCTCAGGTTTCGACCACGACGCAGTGCCACCGCCTATAAAACAATCTGGTCACCGGCGGGGTCGCCTCTTCTGACAATTGCGAGACGTCAAACCGATCTCATCTCGGATTATCTTCAGCAAAAAATCGAGCTCCCGGTATATTTTGAGCTGGGTATGCGTTATGGCAATCCGTCAATTGTTTCTGCACTGAATAATCTGGCTGAACGTGGCACAGAACAGATACTGATTCTGCCACTTTACCCACAGTATTCGTCTTCCACTACCGCATCGATCTATGATGCAGTAGCCAACGTTGTAAAAAGCTGGAGAAATCTTCCAGCACTGCATATCGTTCGTGACTATCACCTCAATGAGGGTTACCTCAATGCGCTGACGTCGTCGATCTCTGAGCACTGGGCGAAGCAGGGTAGGGCTGAGCATTTGCTGATTTCTTTTCACGGCACACCAGAGCGCTACCGGCAGGCCGGCGACCCCTATGCGGAACAGTGCTTTGCCACCGCCACAGCGCTTGCTGAGAAACTCAAGCTGTCGCAAGGCGACTGGCAGGTAACCTTTCAGTCTCGTTTCGGTCGCGCAGCCTGGCTTCAACCGTACACCGATGAAAGTCTAGTACAGCTTGCCAACCAAGGTGTTCGCAGCGTCGACGTGATCTGTCCGGGGTTTTCTGCAGACTGTCTTGAAACACTCGAGGAAATCGAAATCCAGAGCCGGGAAATTTTCCTGCGCTCAGGTGGCGAAAAATTCCATTACATTCCCTGTCTCAACGATCGCCGAGACCATATCCTGGCACTAGGATCGATCGTGGAACAGGCGTTGGCCGGATGGCTTGATCCCTGAGCCTTCTTATATAGAACCGCCGACTTCTGGACCTGCTCATTGAGGAGGCTCTAACTAGGCATTGAATAATGTGGCCGTCACATCTGTCGCACCAAGCGGATGACTTCCTCCGTTTGGGGCTTGATTTCGTTCCAGAGATAAAACGATGCCGCTGCCTGTTCCACCAGCATACCCAAACCATCGCTGACTTGCCCCGCTCCGTGACCCTCGGCCCACCGCATAAATACTGTGGGTTCATCACCATACATCATGTCGTAGGCCAGAGCATCAGCTGCAAACAGCGCTCCAGGCAACGGTGGTATCTCGCCGGAAATACTCGCAGAAGTGGCATTGACTACCAGGTCATAATGACAACCTGAAAGGTGATCCAGCCCCACGGCCTCGACTGGGCCGTAACCTGCAAACGCAAACGCCAGTTGGCGGGCTTTCTCCGCGGTACGATTTGCGATCACTAGTTGCTGAGGACCGGCCTCGAGCAGAGGCTGAAGCACACCCCGTGCTGCTCCACCCGCACCCAGAAGCAGTAGTTTTCGGCCGCGCAATCTCAGTCCCAGGTTTTCCTCGACATCTGTTACTAGGCCGACACCATCGGTGTTATCGCCATAAATATCACCCTCGTCTCTAAAACAAAGCGTATTTACCGCTGCGGCGATCTCAGCGCGATCACTCACATGATCACACAACTGGCATGCTTCTTCCTTGAACGGAAGGGTCACGTTAAGACCGTACACACCGCCTGCCTGCAAGTTGTGTACTCCCTGAACGAAACCTCCCCGATCAAGCTGAATCGCCATGTATTCGAGTTCGAGCCTGCACTGCTGCGCAAAAAGTCGGTGAATCTGGGGAGATTTACTGTGTTCTACCGGATGCCCCACCACACCGAACCGGCGTTTTCTTGCTCCGAGATCAAACAAATCTTTCATTACACTGTGTGATTATCCTAAATGTGCGTAGCATTGAAACAGTACTGACACTGCGGGTAGCCTGACCGCATAATCTCATCTCAGCTGCCATCGAGTGTATTCGATACCCTCGGTGTGCGTCATGCCGGAAACTCCTCAGCAGCAGGTGACCCTGAAGATGAAATTACAGCGCGTAAACGTAATTGACTCCCACACAGGTGGTGAGCCCACAAGAATTGTGATCTCCGGAGGGCCGGATCTCGGTAAAGGTGACATGGCCAGTCGGCGGAAAATATTCCAAAATGAGTATGATCGATTTCGATCTGCCATTGTCAACGAACCCCGAGGTGGCGACGTTTGGGTTGGCGGTATTCTGTGTGAACCAACCCGAACGGAGACAACCGCCGGAATCGTCTTTTTCAACAATGTAGGTGTACTCAACATGTGCGGTCACGGCACCATTGGTCTGGCAGTCACGTTACATCACCTGGGCCGAATCGCTCCTGGAAACCATCTGATTGAAACATCGGTCGGCGATGTCAGCATCTACCTGCAGGAAAACAACCGAGTCACTGTCACAAATGTTCCAAGCTATCGTTACAGACAATGCGTCAAACTCAAACTTGATGGTGGCGACACCATTTATGGTGACATTGCCTGGGGTGGGAACTGGTTCTTTCTCGCGCAAGACCCACAGCAACATGTCACGGTTGACCATATCCCGCGCCTCAGTGAAATCGCCAACCAGATTCGCACAGCGCTGATCCGTGATGGGATTACTGGAGACGATGGCGGAGAGATCGACCATATCGAACTGTTTGGTCCGGCAGATGATCCAGCGGACAGTCGCAATTTTGTACTGTGCCCGGGTGGTGCCTACGACCGATCCCCTTGTGGTACGGGCACCAGCGCCAAACTGGCCTGCTTGATGGCCGATGGCAAAGTTGCACCAGGAACGACCTGGCGCCAACAAAGCATCGTCGGCAGTGTCTTCGAAGCCGAGGGGAAGTGGCACCAAGACCGGGTAATACCTAAGATTACAGGCAGTGCACATGTCAATGCCGAATCTACTTTGATTCTAGATCCGGAAGATCCTTTCTGTATGGGGATAACCAGTTGAGCCATCACGCAAAACACGTTCTGGTGATAGGCGGAGGCGTTATTGGCACAGCCTGCGCCCATTACCTCGAGGCTGTGGGTTATTCCGTCTCACTGATTGACCGGGGCCGAGTCGGTGGTGAGGCATCGCACGGCAACTGTGGCGTGATCTGTCCGAGTCATCTTTTACCCCTAGCAGAACCTGGCGTGATTGGTCAGGTATTGGGTTCGTTTTTTCGGCGACGCTCACCCTTTTTTGTAGCGCCCCGGGTAGATTTCGATCTATGGCGCTGGCTATTCAGATTTGCCGGAAATTGTCGTGAAGATCAGATGATTAAGACAGGTCACGCAGCACTTGGTCTGTTGCAACAATCTAGACGGCTCTATGACGAGTTAATAAATGAATACGGACTGGCTTGCGACTGGGAAACCACAGGGACACTTTATGTGTGTAAGCTGCCCCAGACGTTCGCCTCGTTTTCTAGCACAGTCAAACTCTTACAGAATGAATACGGTGTTGCCGCACGGTCTTATCTTGGCGAAAATATATCGGCGTTGGAACCTACGCTGCGTCCCGGGTTGGCTGGCGCCTGGCATTTTCCTGGAGACGCTCATCTCAGGCCAGATCGCCTGCTTCAAAGTTGGCGAGATTCATTGGTCGAACGAGATGTCAAAATACTGGAAAATACAGCGTTACAAGAACTTGTGTTTAACGATGGCCGGCCCATAGCTGCTCGCACGACACGGGGCAAAATCGTAGCAGACCATTTTGTTTTTGCGACCGGCGCATTCACCCCACAGCTTTCTAGCCAGCTTGGCTGGTCACCACCGATTCAACCGGCCAAGGGGTACTCACTGACCATGCCTCGACCCGAGCGTTGTCCAAACTATCCACTTAACCTCGTTGATTACGGCGTCGTCGCAACTCCCTGGAAGAGTGGTTACCGACTGGGATCGATACTTGAATTTTCAGGTTACAACCGGAGGATCGATCCACATCGAGTGACACTGCTTCGAACCGGAGCCAATGAATGCCTTAAAGAAGCCTGTGCCGATACGATCGAGGAAACCTGGGTTGGATGGCGCTCGATGACGCCAAACGGGCTACCCTGTATCGATCGATGTCCCATCGCGTCCAATGTCTATGTTGCCGCCGGTCACAATATGCTGGGTATGTCGATGGCAACCGGCACCGGACAGATGATTGCCCAGATGATCGATGAACGGGTCCCGTCTGTTGACCCTGACGCCTATCGCCTACAGTTCTGAGTCCTCAAAACGATCCGTGGTATTGAAGTGTAGGTCCATACCTCTGAACTGATGACAACGGCCAAAGATATTGCTAAAGGTAGTGTTGTTGGCCTGCCGTCCACTCTTCGGCCTCTAGTACTGTCACGCCTGGAACCCCTACTGGACCACCTCGAAAGCCCGATGGTCCAAGCCAATCCAGATGGTTCAAGTCAACAGGCCGTACCGACATTGGCCCGAATCGTCGCCTGCAGTGACTTTATCGCCCGCGTTCTGTCTCAGGAACCAGGACTGCTTCAAATATTCTGTGGTCCGTCGGGCGTCGAACAACCAAGGCACCCGGGCGAGCTAACAACCACTGTGCAAGAGATTGGGAGACGAATTGTTCATCGCGCCGAGCTGCTTGTGGAACTGCGTCGCTTAAGACACCGGGAAGTCGCACGAATCGGCTGGCGCGACCTTGCGGGGTGGGCAACACTGGAAGAAGTAGTCGCCACACTGTCGGAACTTGCCGATGCCATCATCGAAATAGCGCTGGCCTGCGCTCACCGCGAAGTTGCAGAGCGCTACGGACAACCTATAGGGAATGATACTGGTCTCCCCATAGCGTTGACGGTATTTGGGCTAGGCAAGCTCGGCGGCAGGGAACTGAACCTGTCTTCTGACGTCGATCTTATATTTGCCTATGCTGAACCAGGCGAAACACTGGGTCCGAGCAAGATCAGCAATCAGGAATTCTTTATCAAACTGGGTCAGGTGCTGATCGCTATCCTGGAGGAGCCCACAGCAGATGGCATCGTCTACCGCACCGACATGCGGTTGCGTCCCAATGGCGACAGCGGGCCGCTCGTACTGTCTTACGACGCGATGGATCACTATTACCTGACACACGGGCGGGACTGGGAACGTTACGCCTTGATCAAGGCCAGACCTGTTGCCGGGGATTGTCTCGGCGGTACCCAGTTACTTAAAACACTCAGGCCCTTTATATATCGCAAGTACCTGGATTTCGGCGCTATTGACGCGATCCGTTCGATGAAAGCACTGATTGAGCGAGAGCTTCAGCACCAGGATATGTCCGACCACATCAAGCTAGGCCGAGGGGGTATACGAGAAATCGAGTTTATCGTGCAGAGCCATCAGATCATCCACGGTGGTCGTCATCAGGCGCTCCAAACACCAAGTATCTGGTCCGCGCTGACTGCTCTGGAATCGTTGGGCATTCTAGACCACCAGTGTGTTGAACAACTGCGCTCCGGTTACGATTTTCTACGTCGGCTCGAACACCGTCTCCAGGTCTTAGACGATCAACAGACTCATCGAATCCCAAAAGACCCCGTGGAGAAACAACGCATCGCCACAGCCATGGTCTTCGATTCTGAAAGTCATCTTTTTTCTCGGCTCAGCCAAGTAACCGAAGACGTCCATAAGATTTTTGTTGACATATTCACCCCTGTTGCCGACCTCGATCCTAAAGATACGACCTATCTTGCCGATATCTGGCAAGGTGAACTGCCGACCGACGCGGCGACCAAAAGGTTGACTGCAGCAGGCTTTAAGGAATCCGGCAAAATTACCCAGTTGCTGGAAAACGTTCGCACAAGCCGTTTTTATCTCGCTTATTCGCGTGAAGGCCGTGAACGCTTCGATCGACTGTTGCCGCTTGCCCTCGAGGAATGCGTGCAGTCCAACGAACCGGAAGTCATGCTCACCCGACTGTTGTCGGTCATCGAAACAATCGGCCGGCGCTCCGCTTATCTCTCATTGCTGTCCGAAAATCCTCTCGCGCTTAGACAGTTGGTACAACTCACAACGGCATCAAGTTCAATCAGTAACTGGATCGGTCAACACCCGGTGATCCTGGACGAACTATTGGATCCGATCACAAATTTCGAGGTTGAACAGCGGTCAGCTATTGCGCAGGAGATCAACAGAAAACTGGGCAATGCCAACAGTACCGATCTCGAACGGGATATGGACCTGCTCCGTGAATTTCGCTGGGGTTATAACCTTCGTGTCAGTGCTGCTGACATTGCTGGGCTACTCAGTGTGCACGACGTGTCCCACGCACTGTCTGCGTTGGCCGAAGCCTTGGTGGGGCAAGCATTAGATAGCGCACACAAAACTCTGGTACCGCCGCTACTGGACATAGACACAGCCGAACTGGGAATTATTGCGTATGGGAAGCTCGGCAGTGGTGAGTTGGGATACAACTCCGACCTGGATATCATATTCGTCTATGACCAGCCATCTTCGATAAGTGCGTCAGCCGCCGCAGAGCGCCGCTACCGACTGAGTCGGCTGGTGCAACGACTGGTCCACATTCTCACGGTGCGAACCCCGGCCGGAAATCTCTATGAGATCGATCTGCGTCTTAGGCCGGACGGGCGGTCCGGTACGGTAGTAACACCATTGGATGCCTATGCACAGTATCTGCAGGACAGTGCCTGGACCTGGGAGCACCAAGCACTCGTTCGGGCCCGGATGATCAGTGGAGATGGGGCTTTGGAAGAGCGGTTTGAAGCAATCCGAAAAGATATCCTGCTAACGACTCGCCAACCGACCACGCTCGCCCAGGCGATTTCCAACATGCGTGATCAAACCATTGCCGTCAACTGCCGCAGCACAACAAGCCAGTACGATCTAAAACTGGATCGAGGCGGGTTGGTCGACATAGAATTCCTGGTTCAGTACTGGGTTCTGAACTGGGCCCGGGATTACCCGCAACTGGTAGTTGATCGAGACAATTATTCCATCATCAAGGCATTGCTCGACGCAGGCCTGATTGATGCGGACACCGGGTCTTCCCTATTGGAAATCCTTACCCTCTACCTGACAACGGAAAACCGGCTCAAGCTCCAGGAGATGCCTCCATTGATCGACCAGAACCAGCTGGCCGCGGAACGCAACAGAATCACATCGCTCTGGCAGCAACATTTGTCTGCCGATTGAATCACAGCAAAAAATTTCCGAACGCTTTATTCGGCCCGTACCCTGACTACCATGCGGTAGAATTATCCTTTCGATTCGGCTTGCACACACTGCTCTACACTTATGCACAAAGGACCCACCATCGCCGTTATCATTGGTTCATTTCACCGAGCCTACGGAGAAATCATGCTGTCCCAGGCGCATCAGACTGCGATGCATGAAGGACTACAGCTGGACGAGCCAATTTGGGTCCCTGGCTCAATGGAAAAACCGCTTGCACTGAAAAAGGAGTTAAAGCGAGCAGCTATCGTGGGTGCTGTGACACTGGGTATTATTGAACGTGGGGAAACTGGGCACGGTCTCGTTATGGCACAGGCCGTGATTAAATCAATCATCGACCTTCAGTTGGAAACGATGAAACCGGTTGGAATCGGTATATTGGGGCCCGAAATTACCCCGGAGCAGATTCAACCTCGTCTTGAGCCTTATGCGCGAGATGCTGTACTCGCGGTCAGCTCAATGCTTCGGGAAACGAAAAACATTCCAGTCTAGGCAGAATATCACTGGTTGACAGGGGCGTACTTGTGCTCTAAACAGGGGCGCTTGATGTTCAGATTCAAAGAACACAACACACTGGGGAAATCCTGATGTCATTTTCAGACCGCGACGGCACTATCTGGATGGACGGCGAAATGGTGCCGTGGCGAGATGCCAAAGTACACGTGCTAACACATTCGCTGCATTACGGGCTGGGTGTATTTGAAGGTGTGCGCGCCTATCAGAGCGAACAGGGGACAGCCATTTTTCGTCTGCACGATCACACGAATCGGTTTTTTCGATCAGCACACATACTCGGTATGGATATGCCCTATGATGCCGACACACTCAATGACGCACAGAAACAGGTGATCCGGGCCAACGGCCTTGAAGCCGCCTATATCAGACCACTGGCATTTTATGGATCCGAGGGCATGGGAATTCGTGCCGACATGCTCACAACACATGTGGCGATTGCGACCTGGGAATGGGGTGCTTATCTCGGTGATGACGGATTGAAAAACGGTATCAAGGTCCGCACATCGTCCTTGACGCGGCATCATGTCAACATCACCATGTGCAGAGCCAAAGCTTGCGGTAACTACATCAACTCGATTCTGGCCCTGCAGGAAGCTGTCTCGGCCGGTGCAGACGAAGCACTGATGCTTGATGCTGAGGGATATGTCATGGAAGGCACTGGCGAAAACATTTTCGTTGTCCGGGATAACAAGATCTACACACCTGATCTGACCTCCGCACTCGAAGGTATTACCCGCGATACAGTAATTACGTTGATCAAAGAACTCGGTATCGAGTTGGTGGAAAAACGGATCACCCGTGATGAGGTCTATATTGCAGATGAGGTATTTTTCACCGGTACAGCCGCTGAGGTCACACCTGTCCGGGAACTCGATAACCGCACCATCGGTTCGGGTAAGCGCGGTCCGGTCACTGAAAAAATCCAGTCATTGTTTTTTGACTGTGTCCTGGGTCGCCACCAGGCGCACCGTGACTGGCTGACCCCAATTTAACAAACACTGCCGAGATGCCAATTCCAACAAAGTCCCCGATCGACCAGGCCGAGGCGGTAGCGGCCGATCAGCATACCGCTGTCCAACCCCGAGAGATCGCACACAGCGAACTGCCCCTTTTCTGCCCCCGTGAAGACACGACGCTATGGAGCCAACACCCACGTGTTTATCTGCCGATCGAGAAGGATGGCGATGCCCTTTGTCCTTATTGCGGTACGCGATTCATTCTTAAAGACAGCCCCTGACAGGCCAACCCCGGGAGGTGGGTCCACCTGATCTGGTACCACCATGACCACAATCGCCCCTAATATTCTGGTGGTCGGTCCGGCCTGGGTCGGTGACATGATCATGGCGCAGAGTCTTTTCATTAAATTGAAACAAACCCGGCCCCAGTGCCGGATCATGGTCACTGCACCCGACAGTACCTTACCCTTGTTAAGCCGTATGCCGGAGGTCGATGACGCCATAGCAGCGCCTTTTGCACACCATCGTCTGCAGCTCACTGACCGTATTCGCCTGGGCCGACAACTGCGGCACCACAAATTTGATCAGGCCATTGTCCTGCCGGGTTCTATCAAATCGGCGCTGGTTCCGTTTATAGCTGGTATTCCCCGCCGTACTGGTTACCGGAAAGAACCCCGTTACGGCCTGCTCAATGACTTGCGCACGCTCAACAAGGACAAACAACCCCGGCAGGTGCAGCATTTCGTGCAACTTGGGCTATCGGCAGATGCCCCGCTTATCGAAAATACCCCGAGACCCCAGTTAGAATCTAGGCCTGAATCTGTGCCCGACATCCTGGCCAACCTCGCCCTCCCAGTCGCCGACACCCCGGTACTCGCACTATGCCCCGGTGCGGAGTACGGCCCGGCAAAGCGCTGGCCAGTCAGGCATTTTGCCGAACTCGCGTCACTTAAACTGAATGAAGGCTGGCGAGTTTGGCTACTGGGTAGCTCCAGGGACGCGCCCTGTGTCCAAGCTATCAATGACGCCGTCCATGGGCGCTGCGTGGACCTCAGCGGACGGACCAGTCTGGACCAAGCCGTTGACCTGCTGAGCGCTACGACTCAAGTTGTTAGCAATGATTCCGGGCTGATGCACATTGCAGCTGCTGTCGGTAGACCATTGGTAGCCGTTTATGGTTCTTCCAATCCTAACTTCACACCGCCGCTGGGCCACAATACTCGAACTGTGTCACTGCAGCCCGACTGCTGGCCTTGTTTTCAGCGGGCCTGTCCATTGGGACATACCCGGTGTCTCGAAGACCTCTTGCCTGAACGCGTTACCGACGCCCTGGCTGAAATTGGGCAGGTCTGAAGCTGAAAATTCAAGAACAGACCGTGCAGCCAGATATAATGCCCGTTGTTGCAACCGCCTGAGTCAGAAATTTGTCGACATCCCCCCTCAAGATTTTAGTTACCGGTGGCGCTGGATATATTGGCTCGCACACTGTCCGGCAACTATTGGCAGCAGGACATCAGGTGACCGTTGTCGACAATCTGTACAGTGGTCATCGTTGGGCAGTGCCACCAACGGCTGACTTTCACCAGCTTGATGCTGGCGATGAGCCCGCCATGTCGTCACTCCTACGCCAACAGCGGAGCGATGCAGTCATTCACTTTGCCGGGCATATCGTTGTGCCTGAATCCATCGCTGATCCGGCAAAGTACTATCGCAACAACGTGGTCGCATCATTGAACCTGATCCGTGCATGTTGTGCATCAGGAGTAAGGTACTTTATTTTTTCTTCCAGTGCCGCTGTTTATGGAGACCCCGAACAGGTCCCGGTCGCCGAACACCATCCCACGATACCGATCAATCCCTATGGCCGAACCAAGTTGATCACTGAATGGACGCTGCGTGATATGGCGCTTGGCGGTAGGCAAGGCAGTGCTGGTCTCAAGTACGTTGCACTTCGCTATTTCAACGTTGCCGGTGCCAGTCTTGACGGCACTCTAGGTCAGGCAACTCCGGAAGCAACCCACTTAATCAAGGTCGCGTGTGAAACCGCAACCGGGCAGCGCCCATCAATATCGATGTTCGGTCACGATTACGATACCCCTGATGGCACCTGTATCCGGGATTACATTCATGTCGAAGACCTCGCAGCGGCCCATTTGTGTGCGCTTGACCACCTACAGTCAGGAGGTGAATCACAAGTTTTGAATTGTGGCTATGGTCGAGGTTTCAGTGTCCGTCAGGTCCTTGACACAATCGAGCAAGTCAGCGGCAAGCACTTATCCATCGTAGAGACCGAGCGTCGGGCGGGGGACCCTGCCAATTTAGTGGCCGACAACCATGCGATTAAGGAGGTCTTAAACTGGACACCACAATACGATGACTTGGCGATAATCTGCCGTACGGCCTACAACTGGGAGTGCCGTCAGCTGCAATAGCCGGCTATCTACTTGCGTTAATACTGACCCTGAAACTCGGCAGTAAAGACGGTTACACTATCCACAATGGCCTATTGAAAAAGGGGCCGTTCTCCTCATGAAAATCGCATTTTGTCTTTTTAAGTATTCGCCCTATAGCGGCCTGTCACTCGACTTTCTCCGAATTCTGGAGGAGTGCCAAAAGCGGGGCCACGATCCCTATGTTTTCGTATCCGAGTGGCGGGGAGAACGTCCGGAGAGGGTCCAGTTCACGGTTCTAAAGCCCTCAAAGTTTTCGTTGAAATTCTCAAATCATGCCCAAAATGAGCAGTTCCATAACAAACTGCAGGCAGAACTCAAAAAACAGACCTTTGATGTAGTCGTCGGCTTCAACAAAATGCCCGGTCTTGACCTTTATTATGGAGCAGACAGCTGCTATGTCGGGGATAAAGTACCTCAGTACCCAGCTATCTACAAACTGACGCGACGCTACAAAGGCCGGTATTCTTTTGAACAAGCTGTATTCGGCGTGAAAAGCCAAACACTCATTCTTTCGCTGTCAGAGCAACAGAAAAGCGAGTACCAAGAGCATTATTTCACTCCCAATAAGCGATTCCACTTGCTTCCTCCGACACTGGACGCAAGTTTCTCACCAATTACAGATCGCGTTACGCAAAAAGAAAAGCTCCGCGCAGAACTCGGCCTACCTATCAACAATCTATTGCTGATGTTTATTGGTTCCGGTTTCAGAACTAAAGGGCTTGCTCGGGCTATTACTGCTCTAGCCGATCTGCCCATAGACCTCCAACAACGTACTAGCCTGATTGTTGTTGGCCACGATGATGATGAAAAACAATACCGAAAACAGGCCGACAGGGTCTCAGTATCCCAACAAGTATTGTTTCTGGGCGGTCGATCCCGACAAGAAATCCCCAAGTTGCTAGCAGCAGGTGATCTAATGGTGCACCCGGCACATAACGAAAATACTGGTACGGTTCTGCTTGAAGCTATTGCTGCAGGACTCCCCGTCTTAGCAACGGATGTGTGCGGTTATGCGCACCATATAAAAGCCGCCGAGGCAGGAATCGTGTTGGATTCACCGTTCGACCAGGAAGCGCTAAATACCCGGTTAGCGAGCATGATAACTTCTCCTTATCTGGACCGATGGTCTGCAAATGGCCAACGCTACGGAACAAATCCGGCACTTTACAAAATGCCAGCCAGCGCCGTTGACGCCATTGAGGCTTACGAACAAAGAAATATCTCCCCGATAAACTGCACACCTGGCAGCCAAGATATACACAACATCTACTTGCGCGAAGATCTTGGCCAATTGAGTTTTGATGAGCTCTTGGAGATTGGGAAGAACATGATTGGTGGCCACCATAACGTCGTAGAAGCTCGGGACAAGCTAGGTGAAGAGGGTCGCCGAACTGTTTCCTTCAGTCACAACGGTGAACGTTACTACTTGAAAATTCATGATGGTGTGGGTTGGAAAGAAATTGGGAAAAACCTGACCTCTCTCCGGTTGCCCGTACTCGGTGCCGAAAACGAATGGAAAGGTGTCCACCATCTTCGTCGCCAGACACTGCTCCAGAATCTTGGACTGAATACCCTCAACATTGCGGGTTATGGCACCCGGGAACGCCGTTTTTGGAAGATATTAAACAATCCTGCTAAACGCCAATCACTGATCGTGACAGATGAGATTCCAGAGGCTATAAGTCTTGAAGATCTGTTCAAAGACAAATTATTTTGGGGGCGTAATGCCAACAAGATACCCATCAAAATTTGCTTTAAACGCTGGTTAATCGAACAACTCGCACAAACAGCTCGAGTTCTGCACAACAGCGGTGCAAACCATCGGGACTTCTACCTCAGCCATTTCCTGCTCCAGCGAACTAAAGAGTCACATGAACCAACTCGCGAAAATAGCAGCCTTTTTCTTATCGACCTGCACCGAATGCAGATTCATAAACCAACAAAAAGTGCCTGGTTCAAGGCGATCAGTCGAGGGATACTAAAACTGCAGCGACCGCAGCCACCACAGATCGTAACTCCTTCGCGCTGGCGGATGAGAGACGTGTCCGGACTGCACTACTCCAGTATGGATCTCGGCCTAACCAAGCGCGACCTAATACGATTCATCTCCACTTACGAAAATATCAGCAACCGACAAGTACTCGAGGCATTGCAAGACAACAACCGCTTTTGGCGTAAAGTGCAATCACGCGCCCAGAACCTGTATCGTTCCGAAAAGCGTCGGACGAGAAAGATGGGCAATGTTGCTAACACCCCTCTGACACCAGCCAGCACCCAGCACTGACCTTACCAAGGGACGCGACGCGATCTGGGATGCGCAATTTGTAGATGGAAATACGATCCCAGATTCCGACGGGCGACCTCGCGCTGCTCTCCGATAGGGCGAGCCAATTTTCCTCAGGTCATCTACATATACACCATTATCTACGCGATCATTCCCCGCTGATACACCACACTCTTAAGAACCCGGATCTAGCACTGTCCGATCCAGAATGTCAGATCATTAAAAGCGACAACACAACTACTGTTGGACTGATCTTCCGAGATAGTTACAAAATTGCAATCAAGCGTTACAACACCAAGAATGCCTGGCATCGTCTCCGCCGCACCATTCGCAGCTCACGCGCTGAGAACTGCTGGCATTTCACCCGAACCTTACGGAGCCTGGATATTTCTGTGGCACCGGCTGTTGCCTGGATCCAGGAAATCCAGGTTGGTTTAAAGGGTAGATCCTGGTTCGTGTCTGAATTTGTGGATGGAATCAGCTGTCTAGACCATCTCAAACGAGATGTTCCCCCTGCCGAGATCGAAAAAACCTTGGGCGAGATTGTCGGGATCTTGTGCAAGCTGAGGGATAAGCACATCTCACATGGCGATCTCAAAGCAACCAACATTCTGCTGTCGGACCAGGGACCTGTGCTGATCGACCTCGACGCTATGCGGCAGCACAAGACTGAAACAACTTATCAACAGGCCGCCAGAAAAGACATAAATCGCTTTCTTCGAAACTGGCAAGACAACCCAGTTTTACTGGCTACCGCTCGGCAATTGCTGTCGGCCCAAGGTTTCCCAACCGACTCCCGGTTTTAGAAGGAAACCCGCGCCGCGTAGAATGGATGATCTGATGGTCCGATCGGGGTATGCCACGCATCAATAATCTTCAGCCCGCGAACAAGTAACCAGTCAACGCGTCCAGGCGGCCCCCCGGCCAGACCAGCTGCGTCCTGCACCGCAAATGTCTGTAGCCGGTCAAGGCACTCGTGACCCACTTCAACGTTAAAGTCACCGAGCAGAATCGCGTGATCGTACTGTTCAAAAACATCCAGTACTTGTTCAAACGGATGGCGTTGACGATCCGGATGAGACAGGTGCGTGTTAAGGACATGCACCGTCTTGCCGTTCATACTGACCTCGTATCGCGTCAGGTTGCGATAGCCCCTACCGGTCGTTGGCAATAAGGGTTCACGATGCCAGTGCTCCACTGGAATACGTGTAAGCAGGGCGTTGCCTCGATTCGGCAGCAGACATCGCCGCCGCGTGGGGGCGAAATGAACCGCGCAATCAAGCTTTTCTGACAGCGTGTAAGCCTGGTTATTCAATCCGCGCCAGGTTGATCCTTCGACTTCCTGTAGCCCAACAATGTCACAGTCTTTAATCACCTCGGCAATGCGATTAAGATCGCGCCGACCGTCAGTTCCCCGAGATCGGTGAATATTGTAGGTGCCGATGATAAAGCTGTCGCCGGTCGGCTGACCCACACGGGCTATGTGCTTAAGTTCTGAGCCTGCGGCAGGACCCAACGGCCAGTACTTAAACAGCAATAGATAACTACCGATTGCTGCCACTGCCAAGGCCAGAAAATTAAACACTGACATCCGACCACTCGGGTTGAGTATCCATCGCGTCTGGTCCATCGTTATCGGCCGATGTCGCGTCAAAACAATTGGGTATCGTCGATAACATCAACTCTGCGAATCCGGTCAGTTCAATCGTGCCGCATTGACGAGGCGTGCTCGATCAGGGACCATCATTGTAGCTAGGTTTTTGACTTTGGATAAACACCCGATGAAAACCGCTTTTCTGACTGACCCGAGGTTTACCGAACATGAAACCGGGCCTGGGCATCCCGAGCGTGCGGCCCGCCTGACCCACACGCTGGACCACCTGCGCGCACAACAATGGTTCAGCCAGCTGATACCCGTCGAATCACAGCTTTGTGACGAGCGCTGGCTGCGCAGCGTCCATGATCGTACGCTGATAGAGCGTGCACGACAGGCGTGTAGCCAGGGACGGGCGTATCTGGACAGCCCCGACGTCGCGGTGAGTCAAGCCTCATTCGAGATTGCGCTACTGGCCGCCGGTGGCGTTCTTGCCCTGACCGATGCTGTAATCCACGGTAAAGTGGATAACGGCTTTGCTCTAATCCGACCTCCCGGCCATCATGCCGAGCGTGACGTCGCACTTGGTTTCTGTCTGTTCAACAACATCGCGATCACTGCGCGTTATCTGCAACAAGAATACGGGCTGGAAAAGATCGTTATTTTGGACTGGGACGTCCATCATGGGAACGGGACGCAGCACAGCTTCGAAAGCGACCCCAGTATTTTCTATATCAGCCTGCACCAATACCCACACTATCCTGGAACTGGCGCTTATTCCGAAACCGGTATCGGCGACGGGGCCGGTACCACACTGAACTGTCCAATGCCCGCAGGTAGCGACGACAGCCACTACGAACAAGCCTTCCGAGAAAAAATACTGCCGGCCGTGAACGACTATGGTCCAGACGCGATCCTGATTTCAGCCGGATTTGACGCCCACCAGGCAGATCCCCTCGGCAGTATCAACCTGTCTACAGCATTCTACGGCTGGATGACCGAACGGATGCTGGAAACCGCAGACCAGCATGCTAATGGACGACTTATTTCTGTGCTTGAAGGGGGCTATGCACTGGATGCACTGGCCGCGAGTGTCAGCAGTCATCTTCAGTCCCTGGCTGGTATTTCTTTACCCGACAAACGTTCATCCAGAAACGCCCAGTAACAGAAGAACCAGCGAGATTGTAACCATTGACACGGCTGTGCTGACAACCGTCGACGCAGCAGCTAACGGTACCCCCGTCGAGTAGCGTTCCGCAAACAGGTAAGTGTTAATACCTACCGGCAGAGCCGCCAACACCACGGCGACCGACAGCCACAACGAGTCTAACTCCAGCACAAAGCGTAGAACCAGCCAGACGCCGGCCGGAAATACCACTGTCTTCATCACGCAGATCGCAACTGATGCTCCCAGGGAGCCCGCAACACGGTACTGGCTCAGTGCGGCACCCAATGCAAACAGCGCACACGGGGTTGCTGATTGAGCAAAAAGCTCAAGTACACCCACCAGTGCCACAGGTAAAGACACGCCCATCAGGTTGACCAACGTACCCAGTGCAATCCCGGCGAGGTACTGATTGGCAATAACACCCCGTGCAAACGACCACAGACGCGAATCCTGGTCTCTATGGGCAGCACCCGCGACCTGAACCAGCGTCATTACGGGAAACATCACCAACGCCTGGGTCGCCACCAGCATAAACAATGGCAGGGTCGCTCGCTCACCGAAGATAGTCAGCACCAAGGGGATGCCCAGCGGGATGAAACTGCCGTAACTGCTGCCAAACGCAAATATACCGGCCTCCCTGGGACGATAACCGAAAACAAGGCCAGACACGGTAAATGCCACAGCGAAAAACCCCAACGCACATCCGTAGTAGCCCAGCAGATAACTCCAGGGCAAGACGTCGGGCAAATCGATCTTGACCATGGCGTAGAACAACAGCAACGGAATTGCGATGTTGAACACATAGATCGAAATGCCGTGGATAGCTGCCTTGTCCAACAGCCGGACACGGCCGGCTATATAGCCACAGATCACGACGCCAAAGATGGGGGCAACGATAGCAATGACCACATCAGCCATGTTTAGATCTCCTGTCAACCAACCGCAACGCGATACACATCATAGCGGTGCCGGCGCATCAGCAAGGCGTTCCAGGCCTGGACGAAGCTAAATCTCCATTACGGTTGAATAGCGTAGGTTTGCTGGTCTGCAGTTTGCTATTTGCCGATCGCGCGGTTAGATTTTGCTCCACTGTAGGGCATTTGTTAGGAGAAATGCCACAGTCAAGGCGATGATGGGGACGAGTAGCCGATCGTGCTCGCGCAGCAGAGACCGGGGGAGTGCTGAAATCCCCGGGCCGGGTCCCGGTGAATATCACCCTTGAGCCACTGACCGAACAACGCCACGGCGTTCACTAGGCTCAGTCGGTTGACCCCCGAAACCGGGTTGCGGACAGTATGCTGTCCATGAGGTCACCGAGCATTGACCGGTGACGAAGCCGGGTGGTACCGCGCGCGGATTCTGATTGACCCCACAGATTCGAGACGCCCCGGAGGCCGCAAACCAAGGCATCCCCGGGGCCTTACTCATGGAGAGCGATGAGATGGTATTCCAGAGGGCTTCTAGCCGATACGATGGTCCGACACTGGAAGCTGATGTGCTCGATTTCTGGCGAGAAAACCAGGTATTCGAAAAAACCCTAGCCAATACCGAAGGCCGCCCTCTGTTCACCTTCAACGAAGGACCGCCAACAGCCAACGGGCGTCCCGGTATACATCACGTACTCGCCCGTACATTCAAGGATATTTACCCACGCTACAAGACAATGCGCGGTTTTCATGCCCCGCGGAAGGGCGGTTGGGATACCCACGGCCTGCCAGTAGAGCACGAAATCGAGAAAGAACTGGGTATCTTCGACAAACAAGAAATCGAGTCGCAGATCGGAGTCGAAGAATTTACCCGACGTTGTCGAGAGTCCGTTATGCGTTACATCGGCGACTGGGAAAAAATGACCGAGCGGATGGGTTTCTGGGTAGATCTTGATCGGGCCTACTACACCCTGGATAACCAGTACATCGAATCGGTTTGGCACCTGCTAAAAATCATCTGGGACAAAGGTCTGATTTATCAGGACTACAAGGTTGTTCCCTACGACCCACGAATTGGTGCAACTCTATCTTCACACGAAGTGGCGCAGGGTTATCGGGAGGTCGAAGATCCGTCAGTCACCGTCCGTTTTAAGCTGATCGAGACCGACAACACCGCCTTTCTCGTCTGGACGACCACTCCCTGGACCCTGCCATCCAACCTCGCCCTGGCTGTGGGTGCGGACATCGACTATGTCTACATCCAAAACGGTGATGAGATTCTGATCCTCGCCGCGGCACGGCTTCAAATTATTATGGGAGAAGCCGATTACAAGGTCATCAAAACCGTTAAGGGCCATGATTTGGTTGGACTTCGCTACCAGCGCCTGTTTGACCACCTGGCGGCCGACGGCGACATCTGTCGGGTACATGCGGCGGACTTTGTCAGCACAGACGATGGCACCGGGATCGTGCACGTTGCACCCGCCTACGGGGTCGACGACCTCGAGCTGGGACAGCGCAACAATCTGCCGGTCGTTCACGGCGTCGGACTCGATGGCTATTTCAAATCGGAGGTGACACCGGTGGCGGGCTTGTTTTTCAAAGATGCCGATCCCGTCATTATCGACCTGCTCGAAACACAAGGCCTGTTGTTCCGCCAAGAAAAATATCTGCACAACTATCCATTCGGCTGGCGAACAGGTGACCCATTGATCTATTACGCCAAAAATGCCTGGTACATCCGGACGACTTCGGTTCAGGAGCGGATGGTGTCACTGAACCAGACCATCAACTGGGTGCCACATACCATTCGCGACGGGCGATTTGGCAACTGGCTCGAACACAATGTCGACTGGGCGCTCTCACGCGAGCGGTTCTGGGGTACGCCTCTACCACTGTGGACCAATGGAGAAGGGGAATTTGTATGCATCGGCTCGGTTGCGGAACTCGAAGCGCTGTGCGGGCGCTCTTTAGACGAAGTTGATCTCCACCGACCTGCCGTTGACGACATCGTATTCAACCATCCCGAGACGGGGCAGGAATATCGCCGCGTTCCGGAAGTGATTGACTGCTGGTTTGATTCAGGGGCGATGTCTTATGCCCAATGGCACTACCCTTTCGAAAACCAAGAGACCTTTAACCGGCATTTCCCAGCTGAATACATCTGCGAAGCGATTGACCAGACACGCGGCTGGTTCTACAGCCTGCACGCCATTGCAACACTGGTCTCCGACAGTGTTGCCTACCGCAACTGTGTCTGTCTGAGTCATATTGTCGACAAAGACGGCAAGAAAATGTCCAAGTCGTTGGGCAACATCGTCAATCCCTACGATGTGTTTGACCACATTGGCGCAGACCCGTTACGCTGGTATTTCCTGGCCCGTCTTGCTCCGGAAGTTCAGAAGCGGATCTCCGTTGATATCATTGCTGAAGTAGCAAGCTCCTTCATCAATACACTCTGGAACACCTACGCATTTTTCACGCTTTATGCGAGCCTGGACAATATCGATTTCTCCGACACATTAGATGTTGCAAAGCGACCGGAAATCGACCGTTGGGCTCTGGCACAACTTCACCACACCACTGAAACCGTCACCGCGGCTCTGGATCAATACGATGCTCGGGCGAGCGGCGAAGCAATTGAGAGTTTTGTTAGTCAGTTGAGCAACTGGTACGTGCGGCGCAATCGCAGGCGCTTTTGGAAAAGTGAGGCCGGTGAAGACAAGAATTCAGCCTACCTGACACTTTACCAGTGCCTCAAGACGATTAATCGACTGCTGGCGCCGTTCATGCCGTTTCTGGCTGAATCGATCTACCAGAACCTTGAGCGAGCTGTGAACACGGCAGCTCCGCTCAGTGTCCACATGACCGATTGGCCAAAGCCTGATTCAGCGTGGAAAGATGACGACCTGATCGCCTCTGTCGATATTCTCCAGAAAGTGGTCGGACTCGGCCGGGCGGCCCGGGAAAGTAGTCGAATCCGAGTACGACAGCCATTGGCCAGACTGCTGGTCCGGGTTCCCACAGACAGCCACGCTGTTGCCATAAAACATCAGGAAATGCAGGTTCTGGAAGAACTCAATGTCAAGTCCCTGGAGTTCATCGCCCGGGATGCCGAGCTCATCTCCTACCGGTTGAAACCCAACCTGCCGCGAATCGGCAAACGCCACGGCCGCCTCATCCCCGCTATTCGTGAGGCACTGTCCAAAGCCAACGCGGCAGCAGTAGCAACTGCTCACGCTGGAGGCGAATCAGTGACCCTTGATGTTGCGGGCCAGGAGATTGACTTTGAGCCCGATGACTTGTTAATTGAAACCACCTCCGCCACAGGATATTCAAGTGCCGAGTCAGAAGGATTCCTCGTCGGCTTGGATACGAACCTGACGCCCGAGTTGATCGACGAAGGGTTAGCCCGTGAAATCGTCCGCAGTATTCAGGAGGCACGCAAGAATGCAGGCCTTGAAGTTTCCGATCGCATTCGGCTACATGTCTCCGGTTCAACCGATATAGACCGTATCTTGCTGTCCTACCGCGACTGGATCATGGCCGAGACACTGGCTGAATTGTGGGCTGAGCCTGGCCAAAGCCCAGATTATTCAGTCGATGGTGCGCTTGAAGTACACAACTGGCACATCGAACTGAGCAAACACTGATGCTGGCCAATCCCGTCTGATTTCAATGGGCGACACACTGCACCAACCGACAGACATGAATAGGCAAAAGCCCATACCAAATATTACCCTGTTTAGTGATCAAACTATTCGGTATGCCAACAGGCTGTGATCGGTATCTGGATTGCGCAGCGTGCTCAAAATAATCAGTGCCCCAATTGAGTGTCTGATAAAATTCTTACCCAGTATCGTCTTGCTCTAATAATTTCCAAAGGAGGCCCAATGTCGCGTCGTTTTCTTTTCACCTCTGAGTCAGTTTCTGAAGGCCATCCCGACAAAATGGCTGATCAGATCTCTGATGCCATTCTCGATGCCTTGCTTGAACAAGATCCGAACTCACGCGTGGGCTGCGAAACACTCGTCAATACCGGACTCGCTATGGTGTCCGGCGAGATCACGACCACTGCCCAGATCGATACCATCGACGTAGTACGCGATACGATTAAACAGATCGGATATTGCTCATCTGATATGGGCTACGATTACAGTAGTTGCTCCGTCGTTGTTGCGCTGGACAAACAATCACCAGATATCGCACAAGGTGTCAACGAAGGTGAGGGTGTAGACCTTGAACAGGGTGCAGGTGATCAGGGCCTGATGTTCGGCTTCGCCTGTAAGGAGACCGACGTCTTGATGCCCTTTCCAATCACCTATGCTCACCGCTTGGTCAAACAGCAAGCTGATGTGCGCAGGGCCGGCACCTTGCCATGGTTGTGTCCGGATGCCAAAAGCCAGGTATCTGTACGCTACGAAGACGGCAAACCGGTCAATGTCGAGACCGTGGTTCTATCCACCCAACACCTCGATGACGTTGATCATCAAACGATCAGTGAAGCTGTGATTGAAGAAATCATCAAGCCCATTCTGCCGGAAAATATGATCACAGCCGACACACAGTTTCTGGTGAATCCGACTGGCCGATTCGTGGTCGGTGGCCCGCATGGAGACTGCGGATTGACTGGCCGAAAGATTATTGTCGATACATACGGTGGGTCCGCTCATCATGGCGGTGGTGCATTTTCCGGCAAAGACCCCTCCAAAGTCGATCGATCAGCAGCCTACGCTATCCGCTACGTGGCCAAAAACATTGTGGCTGCGGGCCTTGCCGACCAATGCGAGGTACAGGTTGCGTATGCCATTGGGGTCGCTCAACCGGTCTCCTTACTCGTCAATACCGCGGGTACCTCCAAAATTCCTGAAGAGGAGATTGAACGCCTCGTACGGGAACATTTCGACCTGCGACCCAAAGCTATTATCCAGATGCTGGACCTACTGCGCCCGATATACAAAAACACAGCAGCTTATGGTCATTTTGGACGCAACGAGGCGGACGGATTTCCCTGGGAACGAACTGACAAGGCTGCCGCGTTGCGGGATGCAGCCGGACTGTAGTTCAGCTCTGGCTGACTGCTGCATTTGCGGTACCGTTAGCAGACTGTGTACACCGAATGGATATAATCTAAAGTACATCCGTACCCAATTTATTGGTAGTCCTATGACGCTGCCGAGAAGCGCTGCAACGGGCACTCGCCCGCCAGGCTCGGATTCACAGTCGTCATTTTCGATTCAACGGCGCTTTCTAAGACTGGAGCGTAACCATGAGTACTGCTGTTAAACCTGAATTTTCTGATTTCCAGGTCGCCGACCTATCGCTGGCAGGCTGGGGCCGAAAAGAAATATCTATTGCCGAAACCGAAATGCCCGGGCTGATGGCGATGCGGGACAAGTATGCGGACCAATCTCCGCTACAAGGCGCTCGTATTGCCGGCAGTCTGCATATGACTATTCAAACCGCAGTCCTGATCGAAACCCTTGAAGCGCTGGGTGCCGAGGTCCGCTGGGCATCGTGCAACATCTTCTCAACACAGGACCACGCCGCAGCAGCCATCGCAGCAGCGGGCACACCTGTCTTTGCTTTCAAGGGAGAATCCTTGAGTGAATACTGGGCCTATACCCATCGCATTATGGAGTGGAGTGACGGTGGAACACCAAATTTGATCCTAGATGATGGCGGCGACGCGACCATGCTGGTCACGCTGGGGAGCAAAGCCGAACAGGATGTCAGCGTGTTGGATAACCCTGAGAGTGAGGAGGAGTCGGTGCTGTTCTCGACAATTCGAGAACGCCTCAACCAGCAACCTGGCTGGTACTCGAAGATCCTTCAGAATATCCGTGGCGTAACGGAAGAAACCACCACCGGCGTACATCGTCTATACCACATGGAAAGTTCCGGCGAACTGCCGTTTCCGGCCATTAACGTCAATGACTCGGTGACAAAGTCAAAATTCGATAACCTCTATGGCTGTCGTGAGTCCCTGGTCGATGGAATTAAGCGCGCGACCGATGTCATGGTGGCCGGAAAAATTGCCCTGGTCATGGGTTATGGGGATGTCGGAAAAGGCTCGGCGCAATCATTGCGTGGTCTTGGCGCTACCGTTTGGATTACCGAGATCGATCCCATCTGTGCACTTCAGGCTGCAATGGAGGGATATCGTGTAGTCACTCTGGATGACGTCGTCTCAGAGGTGGATATATTCGTGACCGCTACCGGCAATTACCAGGTAATCAACCACGATCACCTTTCGCACATGAAAAATCAAGCGATTGTCTGCAACATCGGCCACTTCGACAATGAAATTGACTGCGCGTCTCTGAAACAGTACACCTGGGAGAACATCAAACCTCAGGTCGACCACATCATTTTTCCTGACGGCAAGCGGCTCATATTGCTGGCCGAAGGGCGATTGATCAATCTGGGCTGTGCCACCGGTCATCCCAGTTTTGTAATGTCCAATTCCTTTACTAACCAGACTCTGGCGCAGATCGAATTGTGGAACAACCCAGATCAGTACGACAACAAAGTATATGTTCTACCCAAGAAACTAGACGAAATGGTCGCCCGGCTTCATTTAGAAAAAGTCGGTGCAAAACTTACGCAGCTCAGTGACCAACAAGCCGCTTACATCAACGTAGACAAAGACGGTCCCTATAAACCTGACTACTATCGCTATTAAACCGATGTCAAAATAAAAAGCCCCCAATTGGGGGCTTTTTTTGTATCGTCTAATTCATCACTTCAGGCTGTTATATCAGGAACGAGTCTACCTTCGAGCAGCGTAATACTGTCCTTAAGAAAAAGCTTTCGTTTTTTGAGTCTTCGCATTTGAAGGTCATCGAATGTTGGATCGTTGGCCATGTTCTGCAGTTCTTCGTCCAGCGCGCGATGCTCGGATCTGAGTTCCTGAATCTTGGCCGCAACACCAGCACCTTGCTCTTGTGTCATAGGGTCGCTTTCCTCATGCGCTCTTGGTCAAAGCGCTGTGCTTAATAAAACCCCGGGGATTATGTTTTCAGTTTCAACTACAGGTCAGGTCCCCTGTTGCCTGCCCTAAAATCCATGTTACTCCTTTTTCACACGGCTTTCACCCCTCTGTTTGGTACTGCCCCCCTGAATCTTACTCAACTTGTTCGAATCAGAAATCTCGCCCACAATCCTGTTAATCCTGACCAATCACGGTCATGGCCATTACCCGAAAGACCAGAAGAAAATGGAGCCGATCGCTACCTGGGAAAAGCTGCTGTTGGGTGTACTGGCCCTGCTGGTTATCCTGTGGTTTTCCCCGGGTATCAACAAAATGATGGGGGTCAGTCGTGATGCCAAAAGCGACTGGATCGGATTGGCCATACCCATCGCGATGGTGAGCCTTTTCGTGTTTTTATTGATCCTGATAATCTGAAATCAATGGTGCGGTGAAAATATATCTGCCAATTACAGTAACGCTGGAGCCCTAACCCGGATACCCATGCCCCCAGAAAAGACCACGCTAGACCGTATTTACCTGAGTGACTATCAGCCACCGGGTTTTCTGATCACCACGACAGCCCTCCACTTCGAGCTGTCAGCCAATAACACTCGGGTCCGTTCGCAACTATCGATCAGACGACTCAGCAGTGACCAAGGTTCGCTGCGGCTCGATGGCGAGGCTCTTGTATTGGAAAGTATCAGACTCGATGGCAAAGAGCTGACCCCTAATCAGTACACCATCGATGACCATTCGCTCACAGTACACGATGTGCCTGGTCAGTTTACGCTCCAGATTGAAAACTATATAAGCCCAGCAGCCAACACCAAACTTGAAGGGCTGTATCTATCCAGTGGTAATTTCTGCACCCAGTGTGAGCCGGAAGGGTTCAGACGGATCACCTATTTTATCGACCGGCCTGATGTGCTCTCTGAATATACCGTGACCCTCAACGCGTCAGTGACGGATTGCCCCGTTCTATTGAGCAACGGAAACATGTTATCAACAGAAACGCTTCCAAACGGCCGTCATCAGGTCACGTGGCACGACCCGCACCCTAAACCCAGCTATCTGTTTGCACTGGTTGCAGGAGATCTGGGGTTTATCGAGGATCGTTTCACAACCGCAAGTGGTCGGGATGTCCGATTGCGGATCTACGCTGTTGAACGAGACCTCGGACAATGCCGTCACGCGCTGGATGCGCTGATACAGGCAATGCGGTGGGACGAACTGCGCTATGGCCGGGAGTATGACCTTGATTGTTTCAACATTGTTGCGGTCGAGGATTTCAATATGGGGGCCATGGAAAATAAGAGCCTCAATATCTTCAATACCCGTTACGTCCTTGCACTTCCTGAAACGGCCACTGACCAGGATTATCAGGCAATCACCGGGGTGATCGGTCACGAATACTTCCACAACTGGTCCGGGAACCGCGTCACTTGCCGAGACTGGTTTCAACTCAGTCTGAAGGAGGGTTTCACTGTTTTCCGTGACCAGGAGTTCAGTGCAGAACAGGGTTCGGCTGGCGTCAAGCGGATTGACGACGCCAAACTAGTACGCGGCCCACAGTTTCTCGAAGACAGCGGACCAATGGCCCACCCTGTCAGACCTACCTCTTATGCCGAAATCAACAACTTCTATACACTGACGGTTTACATCAAAGGTGCTGAACTGGTGCGAATGCTGGCGAACTTGCTTGGCCCGGTTCTGTTTCGAAAAGGCTGCGACCAGTATTTTGATCACCACGATGGTCAAGCAGTGACAACTGAGGCGTTTGTCAGTGCTATGGAACATGCCAGCGGCCTGGATCTCTCGCAGTTCAGGCTCTGGTACGAGCAGGCTGGCACCCCCAAACTGACTGCCCGGGGCACTTATGATGCCGAGGTGGCACGCTACACACTGACCGTCGCTCAGCAGTGCCCGTCTACCCCCGATCAGGATCAAAAGAAACCGTTTCATATTCCCCTAGCCACCGCCTTATTTGATCGCTCTGGGCAAGCGATGAAGACAACCATTGGGGCGCAGGCCGATCCCAAACATGAACATATGTTGAGCTTGTGCCAGCAAGAGCATCAATTTGTATTTGAAGGCGTCGTGAAAGAGCCAGTGGTTTCCCTGTTACGACGGTTTTCGGCACCAGTAGAACTCGAATCTGATCTGTCAGATGACGAGCTCGCGATTCTGATGGCGCATGACGACGATCCATTTAACCGGTGGGATGCGGGGCAGCGCCTTTCCAGCACCGAAGTATTGCGTGCGTTCGAGGCGGCTGTTGAGGGCAATTCGTTTTCGCTCGATGAGCGTTTTGCAGTGGCCTTTGAAAATACGTTACGGCACGACTTCGATGACAGATCGTTTCAAGCCTATGCCTTGGCCCTACCAGATCATACCCACCTTTCGCAGATCACCCCCATCATTGAGCCGGACCGGCTCCACCAGGCCAGAAAGACAGTGAAACTGATACTGGCCACACGATTTACAGCCGATTTTGAAGCGCTTTACCACCGGTTCGAGGCGACAGGCACCGACCAAACCAACTGCATCAACAGTGGTCAGCGTGCCCTGCGTAATACCTGTCTGTCTTACCTGATGGCGCTTGAACAACCCGAGTTCACACGTCTGGCCAGCCACCAGCTGCACGCAGCCGATAACATGACCGATGCGCTGGCTGCTTTAACCTTGCTCGCCTGTTCACCATATCCAGAACGCACCGCTGCTCTGGCACATTTTTTCGATCGCTGGCACGATTACCCGCTGGTGATGGACAAGTGGTTCCGGGTTCAGGCAACGGCGGATTTGCCTGGAACGCTCGGTCACGTTAAAGCGCTCACATCACATGACCTGTTTCAGCTGGAAAACCCAAACAAAGTGTTCTCCCTGCTCGGGGCTTTCGCCCATGCCAACCCGCTTCATTTTCACCAGGTCGATGGTCAAGGCTATGCATTCATCAGCGAATACATATTGAAACTAGACCATACCAATCCACAGGTCGCAGCCCGACTACTGTCAGCCTTCAATCTCTGGCGACGTTACAACCGTGAACGACAGGAAATGATGCGTGAGCAGCTTGAACACATTCAAGCACAACCCGCATTGTCTAAAGACGTGTCTGAAATCATTGATCGTATTCTCTCTTAGATGACAGTCCAGATCCTCACCTTAGTATCTGCGGGCAGACTCTCTACAGTGTTATGATCCGTCTTGATCACCTGATTGTTAAGCGCTGTTGCAATTGAAAAAACCACCCAACAGATCGCTGGAAACATCAAGCCGCGAAGACATCGATAACTTTCTGCAGCGGGTGAGATCCACACCACTGGCTTCCCGCCCAAGCGGCCGGGGACGGCTGCTGTTCGCGATGGATGCTACTGCCAGTCGGGAACCCTTGTGGGACAGAGCCTGTCACATTCAGGGTCAGATGTTTGAAGAAACCGACACATTGGGTGGTCTGGATGTACAGCTCGTTCACTACCGTGGCTTTATGCAGTTCTCCTCGACACCCTGGACGAGTAACGCTGAGGCTTTGCTCAAACACATGACTGCCATCCGTTGTGCCGCAGGACAGACCCAGATTGCCCGCGTTCTCTCACACGCCACAAAACAAGGCCAGCCCGTCAACGCTCTGGTATTTGTCGGTGATGCCATGGAAGAAGACCCGGATGTTCTGTGCAAACTAGCCGGTGAGCTTGGCATCCTCCGAATCCCAGTGTTCATTTTTCAGGACGGTGACGACCCGATTACTGAGCGAACGTTTCGCAACATTGCTCGGCTCAGTTCGGGTGCCTGGTGCCGGTTCGACGCTAACAGCGCTGCACAGTTGCGCGATCTTCTTTGTGCCGTGGCGGTTTATGCAGCCGGGGGGCAGAAAGCACTTGAGCAATTCGGTCGTAAACGCGGTGGTACTGTACTCAAACTCAGTCACCAGATCAGCAAAAAGAACTGAAAATATGATCAGGCTGGTACTCGCTTTAGTCGCTCTGGTGGGTTTGATGTGGCTGGCATCGTGGCTCGGCAAGGCCACACCAGCCCAACGTAGCAAGGCACTCAAGATGATTTTGCTCTACGGCGTCGCCGGTATGCTGTTGCTGCTGGTAGTGACCGGCCGAATTCACTGGATGTTTGCAGCAGTCAGTGCGGCACTGCCCTGGCTACAACGGGTATTAATGGCGCGTCGTGTATGGCAGATGTTCAAATCGACACGTGGCCCTACTTCTGGCCAGGTCTCAAAGGTGGAAACCGATTTTCTACGCATGACACTGGATCACGACAGCGGTGATCTGGCAGGTGAAGTTATTGCCGGGGCATTTGCCGGACAGCAGCTCGAGCAGATGAGCCTCGAAAATCTACTCGACCTGTTATCTACCTGTCAGGCGCAGGATGCCCAGTCTGCTGCTTTGCTCGAAACCTATCTTGATCGCCACCATGGCGAAAACTGGAGAGCGGATGCCGACACTGGGGACACGACGACAGTGCCACCCAGTGGTCACATGAGCCGGCGGGAAGCTGCGGAAATTCTAGGTGTTCCCGAAGACGCATCGAACAAGGAAATCAAAGCCGCGCATCGCCGTCTAATACAGCGTCTGCACAGCGATCGTGGGGGATCGGATTACCTAGCTACCCTGATCAATCAGGCCCGAGAGACCATGACCAGCTGATCAGACAGCCATCGAGATGTTTTCTCCCCTTCAGTCACCTTATACTCAGATATCATATGGTCCACACCAGCTAAACGCGGAGCGATTCACGAAAAAGGTGCTGCTGCATGAGGCCCCGTCGAACGCCGGCGCACCTGCCATCCTGGTCAATAACTACACAACCCGTCCATATGAGCAACCAGCGCAGTTGTAAAACCATCAGCCAGAAAACCCTGTCTGGTCCGCTGCAGATTGCGCTTGTGAGCGTGATCCTGATTGGTGGTATGTTGTCCTGGCCGGAACATCTGAGTTCCACAGAATGGCAACGCAGTGCCGTGTGGGGTGTAGATCGACAAGTCATCAGTGGCGCTATAACGTCATCAGTGCAGAACAATACGTATCCACACGAGATCACCGTTACCAGTCAGGGCCGGCGACTCCCCGCAACAATCCACTACAACACCGATCGGGCACTACGTGATTCGGTCAAGGCGATTTTTGA
>Ga0207988_1000090_pt1 | contig 47582 bp, 46 predicted proteins | sample ETNtaG_11_FD_185773 | JGI IMG/M metagenome (GOLD analysis project Ga0207988, IMG submission 185773) | Marine microbial and viral communities from oxygen minimum zone, Eastern Pacific Ocean - ETNP201310SV74 (SPAdes) (version 2) | ecosystem: Environmental > Aquatic > Marine > Oceanic ...
GCTCGTCCAAGACCCCGGACATGTCGTCCCAACTCTGCAGCAGGACGCCGGAGACGAGGGCAGCGACGATCAGCCCCGCGATTAGCAGGATTATTTCCGATGGCCCGTCACCCATTCCAGCACCTCATGAATCTGTCACCGGAATTGCAGAGCTGTAGTCGTACACAGAGAGGAATGCGCGATCCGGGTCAGCATCGACAGCGAAGCCGTGCGAGTTGGACTCGAGAGGGAATGAGTCGCTCGTAACCACCTCGCCCGGGAATATGAAGAGGTTGGGCCCGTAATAATGGGACGAGAATTGGAATGGGATGCCTTGGTTGTAATCGCCCGTATCAGATAGTGTGATGTATATTCGGTTTAATTCGACGGCCTCTGAACCCGTGTTGGTGATGTTGATGGTGATCTGTTCATGCAATGAGACGACGTCGAGAGTGGCAAGACCGTCCTCTGAACCTCCACAGTCGCTAATTAGCACCGATTCGTCTCCGGTTGTGTAACCATTTCCAGCGTCAACGATGGTGGCGTCGGTGACTTGGCCAGCTACCGCAGTGACGGATACCGTCAAACCCGTGCCAGATGCGTGTGTGGTGGTGCATGTGGTGGGGCCATCGGGGTAGTTGACACCAGGGGTGCCTAGGCTGATTGCTTGGACCGGGCCTGTCGAGCCCAAAAGGTCGGTGACGGTGGTAAGGTCGACCTCTGGGTTCGGGAGCTTGAACTCCGCTACCTTGACGGAGTCGTCTATGCTCTCGATCATGGAGACGGTGGCCATGCCGAAAATCATGATGAAGATGGTGCCGACCACCATCGCTGCGACGCTTGAGCCAGACACATCCCATCCCTCCCCCTAGGACGTCTCCTGCGCCCTCCAAGCCTCGATCAGAGCAGCGAACGTCAGCAGGGTCCTGTTGTCCAGCGCGGGGGCGCCCTCGGACGCCTCGCCCGGTTCGGCCAGCGAGGCGATGGAGCTCAGCGTCTTGGCCTCGGCAGTGGTGATTACTCCGGAGGCGGCGGCGGCCTTGAGGAACCGCAGGGCATCGGAGCCGTTGAGATGGTCGAGCAGCAGGGCGACGATCTTGGTCGGGTCGATGCCGGGGCCCCCTTGCAGGATGGCATCGGCTTCGCCGAGCCTCAGGAAGGGGTTGACGGCGAGGGACTGCGCCTCGTAGAGGTCGAGCAGCCCCGGGCCACCGGGAAGGCCGCCCTGTGCGGCCATGACTCCTGGGGGCGGGGGCGCGCCAGCGACCGGCTTGCTGGTGACCTCGCCGTCATCGCCCACAGTGTGGATCACGTCGGTGGTCCCGCTTGCCACGGCCACGGCGCCTCCGCCAACGACGGAGACGGACTCGGCGGCGAGCTTGGCCGTCTGCTCCTGAGTGAGCTTGATGTTGGACTCCATCAGGTCGAGCGCGGTCTCGAGCCGCTCGAAGCGGTCCTTGACCAGATCGACGAGCTCGGGCACCATGTCAGGCTGCTGGCTGGCATTGGGGTCGCCTAGGACGCCGACCCGCGTGCCCGAGGGGGCGAACAGCCACGCCTCGAGGTCGGTCGGCCTGAACTCGGATGGGATGTCAACGTGCTCGACGGATAACTTGGCCGCCTTGTCAAGCCGAGAAGCCATGCCCGGATCGGCGTCTGTCTCAGAGGACGCGAACCTGTCCAAGAGTCCCATTCGAGCACCTCATCCCGGCCGTCTCCTTTTTTCGTCTCTCCCCTGGTGATCACATCACGGTCTTACCGAGAGTGATGGTGTTAATCTTCAGGGTTGCGAGCGTCTCTCCACCGCCATCGACGACGATGCGCAGGCCTAGTTCTGAGCCGGCGCCGGCCTCGGCGTCGCAGCCGGGCGTCAAAGAGACAGCGAAGTCCTCGACGGTGATCTCATCTTCGGAGTCGCCGGTATCGTCAGTGTTGGTCGCAGACAAGTCAATCTCGAATCGGAACGTGGTCCCCGCCGTTAGCTCATCGCCGGGCATGTATTCGTTTTGGGCCACTCTGCCGGTGGAGCCGGCAGCGTGCTGCCCCGTAGCGGTGAATTGGTCCCCGACAGCTCCGGTGCCGCCTGTGAGTTCGGCAGCGGCGGCGACGTCGGTCCAGGTGGTATCGCCTAGCGTTGTGATGGTGTACGTCGAGGTGGTGACGACGACCTCGGGGTCGATGCCCTCGTTGTCGGAAAGGGCTCGGGCGTCTGCGGTCGCGGAGTCTAGCACGGCGTAGGTAGTCCCCTCAGTATTGGGCGCACCACCGTCGTCGGTCATCGTCGCCTTGCACGTGACGTACCAAGTGATGTCGCCCTCCTGGACATTCAGGGAGCCGGAGGACACCCTAGCGATGACGTCGAAGGTCTCTACGTCGGTGTCGTCTCCGCCGAGGCCCACTGCGTCAGCGGAGGACTTCACGTAAACATCGGAGATGGATATCTTCCCGGATATCTGGTCCCTGGTGTCCTGGCTGGTCGACTCGGCGTTCTGCTGCAGCTCTTCTGCGGTCTTGATGATGATCGTCGAGGCCACTGCGGCCACTAGAATCAGGGCGATGAAGACAATCATCGCGCCGATACCGATGGAGGCTGATTCGCGGTCCCTCGCCGCGAGGGGCTGGAAGTCGGCATCCCCTGCCATCAGGTCACCTCCTTGCCCGAGGTGACCGATTCGATCTGGAGGTCCAGGATGGTGGTCCCTCCGCCTTCGACTACCATCTTCATCTCGAGGGTCTCGCCGACCCCGGCTGACCCGCTGCAGGATCCTGCACCTGCTGCGTTGGTGGTCACGGTGTCATCGAGGTCCAAGTTGATGTCGAACCTGAATGTCGTGCCGGCTGTCAGCTCATCGGTGGCCGCGTAGTCCTCGCTGTTGAGGTAGTCGGCGTTGATGGATTCCGGTGCCACGATGTTGCCGCCGGCCCAGTCTGTGGAGCCGAGGTTGCCGGTAATAAGCCCGTAGGAGCTCCCACCGCATGTAATCACCCAGTCGATGTCCTGTACCTGCACGTCCATCGAGCCGGATGCGACCTTAGCGGTAATGAGCAGGCTGTCGATATCGGTTCCGTCCGACCCGTTCACCAAGACTTGGATGATGTTTATCTTACCTGAGATCTCCTTCCTCGTGTCGTCGCTGGTCGACTCGGCGTTCTGCTGCAGCTCTTCTGCAGTCTTGATGATAATCGTCGAGGCCACTGCGGCCACTAGAATCAGGGCGATGAAAACTATCATCGCACCGATACCTATCGAGCCTGCCTCTCTGTCTCTGTTCATTAGTTGGTATTCTTCGCTCATACGCGTGTCACCTGTAGGGCCCTGTGGGCGCTAATCACTTATGAGAGTAGTGGAGTTCGTGCAGCAATTACGCGTTCGGTGAAAAAATCATCCCTGAATACCGATGCTCTGCTTGATGTTCAGGACCTCGATGGGGACGTGGACCACCTGGCCCGGGCCGAGGTTCTCGACCAGAGGCAGCCTCATCGTCTCGTAGCCCTCGGGCATCCACGGGTCGAGGAGGAGGCCCTCCATCGATTTCGGGGTCCTGTTCTCCACCCTTATCTGGACCTCGACATCGCCGTAATTGACCATGTAGCCCGTGGTCACCGAGACGCTGGTCCCGAGGAGGGAGGTCTGGGGGAACGCGCCGGAGGGTCGGATCTCGATTCCGATTTCGATGAACCCCTCGGGGGGGATCTCGGGGATCTCGGTCATCCTCGGCGAGGCGGACCACCCGAACGGGACGGGGGGGTCCAGCCTCATCGCAGCGATGTTGTTGTCACCGAGGTTCTCGAGGGTCACTACCATCAGCCCGTGCCCGAGGCCCTCGGGCCACTTGGTGCCGATGGAGAGGAAGAAGCGATTGACGAGGAAGGGGCTGGCGGCCTCCTTCACAGCGACCGGGCCGAGGGCGGTTATCGCCTTCTCGAAGGACTCGGCGGCGGATTGCAGGTCGTCCCCCTGCAGGCTCTTCCTACCCTGCCTGACTAGGGTGAGCGCGATGTCCTCCGTGTCACTGAGGTCCCCCAGCTCGTTGAGGTGGCGGTTCAGGGTGGCGAGCGAGCGTCCCAGGCCCTCGGGCCCGAGGGCGGCCACGGCCCCCTCCAACGTGTCGGACGCAGCCCCCCAATTCCCCTCTCTGAGGAACTGTAGTCCCAAGTTGGTGAGGTCCCATGACGTTTGGTCCCCCTCGCTCATCTCCTCCAGCTCCTCCAGCGACCTCTCGAGAGACGACAGGGCTCTGTAGAGGCCGAGGACCTGCTCCTCGAGGAAATCAGTCTCCTTGCTGAGCTTTTTGAGCTGCCTGACGGCCCGCATGGGCCGGTTGCGCCAGATTGAGTTCTGAATGACGAGGGCCTCGTCCTCGATGTAGTCGAGGACCTTGAGGGTGGCTTCAGCCCCTCCCACCCCGCTAGCTCGGGAAGCGGCGTCTTTCGCCATCTCAGTCTCCTCCCGTCCGGTATTCCCGCTCCGAGGCCCCGGCTCCCGACCTCGCGCCGACGCTCCCTAGGATTCTCTTAATCTTGATAGCCCTGAGCTCTATCTCGGCCAGTTCCCCGTATAGCCTGTCATACGACTTGTCGAGGAATCTCAGTATCAGGTGAACCAGGATCGGGGAGGCGATGAGGAACAGCACCAGCGCCACCAGTGAGATGGGGTCTGTGTCTGTGGCCAGCGCGGGCGAGATGAGGACGAAGGGGAGGAATGCGTAAGGGGCGCAGGAGACGATGGCTCGGAGTTCCTTTCGGGTGTTGGCCTGCTCCTTGTCGTGGTCTTCCAAGACGGAGCGAGCCCCGATTCGTGCCTTTTTCCTGTCGTCGTGAATGGTCTGTAACTCAGCCGAGCTTATCCATGCCACGACACCAGAGAAGGCGATAGATGCCCCTGCTCCTGCCGCGATTGACCACGAAGCCATGTTGCTGAGAGATATGGTTCCGAAAGACGCTGCGGCGATGTATGCCGACATGTGCAGATGGCTCGGCTGCTCGTCCATGCCCTTCCGCAGGAACGAGAAGGCGAAGAAAAGCAGGAGTAGGCCGAGTATGATGGTTATTGGCAGGCCGATTATGACTCCGCTGAGATTCACATCCAGGTCGGGTGGCCCCCAGGAGGATATTTCCAAGGCTACCTCTGAGTTGTCATTGGAGGCGTTGTTCCCACCTACGGTCGAAATCGAGCCCGACAATGAGGCTTCGCAGTCGAAGGGCTCGGAGGTGCTCCACCATGGTAGGGGTTCGGTGGTCACAGACCACGTGGCGCTGAAATTGCCGCCGGCGGACAATGCAGGGATGCTCATCGACGGGGCGGAAGTCACTCTTGCGTAGTCCCCTTGGCATAGCAGGGTCACGAGCGTGTCGGTTGGCATGATCGCGTTGCCGGCATTGATTATCACCACGTTGACCGAGGTCTGCGATCCCTCGACGCTGGTCCCATTGAACGAAATGCTCTCTATCAGCGGGTCGGACGATTCGGACATTCTCAGTTTCACGGTGAATTCCGTCCAGAAATCATCACAATCGCATTGGTCGTCCTCTACGGGATTCTTCAGCAGGAGGCTGATGTCCCATCCGTCCTTGGGCGCGAGCTTCTTCTTGTCCGGGATGATCACTTGTAGGACTATGGTGCCCGTCCCGTAGGGGGTCACTGTGTCCAAGTCGAAGCCCGAGTCGCAGGACGAGCCCTCTTGCTGCGCGATGCCGGGAGGTTGCTCGGAGGAAACCATGAGGCAATGTCCGTCGATGTCGAAGGCCCAAATCGTATCGGGGTACTGCCCATAGTTGATGGGCCCCTCCTCTCCTCGTCTTTCAGGTACTTCAGCCAAGGAGAGGTTGAAGGCCACGGACGATGGGTTCGGGATGCCCGTGGGCACGTACTGCCATGGAATCGCGATCTCGACGCAGGACGCGCCGCAGGTGAAAGGCCCGTCGGCGTCCAGTTCGTACACGTCATCAGTTTGGACCCGGACGACCTGAATGGGTGTCGTTAACACAATTGGATCCAATTCCACCCCCATCGGAGAGAAGATGATGGATAGCGCGGCATCCTCGTTCTGGTAGTGATCGTCCTTCAATGGGGATACGTCCACTCGAAGAGCTACAGTGTCTCCGATATTCAGGTTGACAATGTTATTCGGTGCTGTCAGAGAGATGCCGAATCTTCCCGGCTCGTCCTCATCGAGTGACCAGTCGAAGGAGATCGTCATTGGAGCGTTGCCGACGTTCTGAATCTCGTACTGCACCGACCTGTCACTGTTAGGCAGGACAGCAATCCTATCTGGTTGAGCGAGGACGTTCAACGCGAAGACTGGGAGGATTGTGACGGTTATGTTCGAACTGCCAATCACGATGTTGTCGGAGATGTTCAGCACTTGTATGGGAATCTCGAAGACCTTGTCCGCAGCGAGGCTCTCGCCTGCTTCGAGAGGTGGCAGGGTGATGCTCAGTTTCACCCATGCGCCCTCAGCACCCGGCTCGATTGCTATGGCAGAGTCGTTCGCAGACTGGTTCCAGCCCACCGGAGCGAGTGCTGAGACGTTGACCACCTCCAGGAGGTTCCCACTATTTTCCAACAAGATAGGGACTTGGATGGTGCCCCCGGGAATCGCATTGTACTCCTCGTTCATCTTGAAGATGATGAAATGGAATGGGTTCACTTGGACGTTGATGCCGCTACGGTCCAACTCGGTCCCATTGCTCGACACCACGACTTCGAACTTGTTCACATCATCGGCCCTCGCCGTGGTCCCGGCGAGGGCATATACGCGGACGATGGCCTGGCTAGCCGGGGCGACGGTTTGTGTCTTGGAGAGGACGACGGTTCCGTCGTCGGCGAAGGAAAGTCGGATATTGAGGGGATTGTGATTGTCGAGCGTCAAGTCGAAGGTCTTGTTCGAGTTTCCGCTGTTGTTGAGCAAGATCATGATGGTAGTTTGGCCGAGCCTGTCGAGGACGGCCGTGGCGTTTGCCGGGCTTAGCTCCGCTGAAACGAGCTCGGTAAGTTGGAAGTACGCAGGGGCGTATGATAGCAACTCGCCGGTATCAGTCGAGTTGGCATAGACCCAAATCTCGTGCGTTTCGTCAGCGCTGGCAGTTGATGGGGGGGTGGCCGTGATAGTGAACGACGTCACATCCGAGTCATCATGGCCCTCTACGAAGGGATAGAGGTTGGTCCTCGACTTCAGGGCGTTCACAGCGGGCTTGCTGACTTGAATGTCCCAGCCCTCGATTGGCAAGAAGCCGACGGTGAAGTTGTCCGCGTCGTTGCCGATGTTCTTCAGGGACATCGTGGCGGGTATGGCGGTGCCGGGGTCTCCCGTGAAGATGCCGCCTGATGCAAGTTCGGCCGCCCTGAACTTCTCGACCCTGTAGGTTATCTCCGCTGAGTCGTCCTGTGAAAGGGTGCCATTGAAGTCCCCCCAATCAGAGGTCGTCGTGAAGTCGAAGGTGAACCTACCCGCGGCAGGATAGGGGTGGCTTTGGCTGCTTTTGTGCTGATGCGTGATCGATACAACGCCGTACCCAATCTCCCCGGGAGACAGGTCCATGGTGCTCGGGGTAATTGATGCGTAGAACCTCTCATTCTCCTTGCCACTCACGTCTGGGGTGAATGTGATTCCAGTCGTATCGCCGGAGGCTACCGTCGGCGCCAAAGTCACTTGGGCCTGGCTGTTGTTGGAGCCGAGGTTGTGCACCATCTGCACTTGGAAATCGACGTATCTGTCCGAAGACCCGGACAATAGCTCATCGACGGAGACATCGCGAGGCTGTCCCAAGATCTCGAGATCCATCTCCACCATGCCGTCGACGATAATCATCGTCAGGTTGGACGAGGGCAGGCCCCCCTCGACGGGAATGGCTTGGATGCCGATCTGTATCTGGAGGCCGGCTTCGATATTCCAAGCGGGGTTCAATGGCATCTGCAGGGTGGGAGTGGTGATGGTGACGGGGATCGTCCTGGTTTCATTGGCTATCATCACGTCGGTCAATGTCACTGGTGAGTGGATTGTCCAGTAGGGGACTGACTGGGTGGAGGCCACGAAAATTTGGAACTGGGCGGGGGCGGTCCCGGTGTTCTTCAGGGTGTAGTCAAGTGTCAAGGGGTCTCCAGGGGTGATATTCGCGTACTCAGCGCCAAGATCGTGGCTGTGATTCTGAGTTATCTCGGACTGGTACAAGCCTCCTGCCATGACTATAGAGGAAGCATCGAGCACGTAGCCGGCGGCGAGGCTCTGCACGGTGATGGTGATTCGCACGGATTCGGACATTGCTGCGGTTGATGGAATCTCGACGGGGACCTGGATAGCCACGGTTTCTCCTGAGTCGACGAACAGCGGGTCGTCTTCGGTATGGATGCCCGCCGAGATGTTGGCCCAATACTCACCGGGGGAGGAGGTGTTGCTCTGGGTGACGGTGAAGTTGTCCCCCTCGTCACCGGAGTTCTGCAGAATGAAATTGAGAGTCGTCACGCCGCCGGGATCTATGTTCCTGTTGCTCGCGGCTATCAGCGTGGCCCTCAGCGCGATGAACGAGACAGTTCGTGACTCGATGGTCACTGTGCTCGGAGTCCCGGAGGGACCTGTGATCAGTAGGCTTCCCGCTAAGGTGTAAGTCCCCTCTAGGCTCGTGCCGTCGAAGCTGAGGGAGATGTTCTGAGGATCCGGTGGGTTGGCGAGGCTGCCGGATGGTGCGGTAGCTGTGGTCGATATGACCTGCGTCTGAGCCGCCGTTGATGTCGAGGTCAGGGTCAGCTGGGCAGTCACGTTGACCGGTTGGTTGCCGGTGTTGACCACGGTAATCCCGCCCACCCACTGCGCTCTGGCCAGCGTATCCCCATTGTCTGGTAAGGAATCCGCGATGGGTGCTGCATCCTCGACCGCCATGACACTGATACCAGTTATGGCCATCTCGTCATTGCCCGAGTCGGAATCGGTCGAGGTCGACAAGTTGACGTCCCAGACTGCCTTCAATCCGAATCCGGTGCCCACCGTGGTAGCGTCCCAGTAGAGCAGGTGAACCTCTTGCTGCCCTGAGTTGATGCTCACCGTCCTTACATCTACCTCCGCATAACCAGAGCCGGTATTGGCCTCTAGGGTTAGATTCCCGTCTGCTGAAGAGCCGCCGAGGTTCAGTATGTTAACACGAATGATGTGAGTCTGTGGTGCGAGAGTGGGGGTCCCACCGACCATGACCGATGGTGTCGTGATGTTGATGCCAGTCACTGCGACATCGGCTTCCAAGGACCTTCCCGAAGTTGACTGAGCGCGTGAATCCACTGAGTAGGCCGGGGTGTGTGCGAGTAGCGGCAGGATGAACAGCATGGCGATTAGGACCGCTGCTCTCCTCACGAATCTACCTCCGAATTAATGAGGGACGCCTGCTGGTCGGAAATCAAGAGTGTTAGCATCGCTTCCGCTCCCCTCCTCGTAGAGGAGAGTTACTATGATTATGAAACAACCGGCGCTTGTGTCTGTTTTGGGCTGAGCAACGTGTCTGTACGACCGATGTTATCAAAAGAAAGCTCTCACGTTCGGTGGCGTGGCCTTCGACCCTGTGTCCATTGTCATCATCGTCCTTGTCCTTGCCTTTACTCTTCATGGAATCTACAGAATTGCCCGTTCCGGTAAGCGTAGAACAATCCTACCGTCCACTCGAACCAACCTGACTGAGCACACCTCTGAGGGAGCTAAGGCCAGACGTTCTAGGGGCAGGGGCTCAAGAAGAGACCGGTCTCTAATTTCGGCCACTACAGAGTCACTAGGTGAAGGATCGACAATCGGGGCGGGGGTTCAGGAGACTGAAGTCAGTAGTCGAGAGATCTCTGTGCTCGAAAAGCGGCTTGAGAGGGAAGGGGCGAAGAGGGGGGCTGTCCAAATTAGCCTGATGTGGAACAACTGGAACGACCTTGATCTCCACGTCATCACTCCTTCTGGAGAGCATATCTACCACGATCACAGGAAGTCGACTTGCGAAGGGGAATTGGACGTGGATATGAACTTCAAGCCGACTTCCAAGACGCCTGTGGAGAACATAGTCTGGACTCGGACCCCGCCCGCAGGGGTCTACCGAATTGGCATTCGCCACTATAAGATACACAAGCGCGGACTGTTCGCATGGGCACCGGTGCTCTCCAAGATACACATGAAGAATGCAACTGACTACACCGTAAGCGTCTCGATTGGAGAGAGCAAGCGGTTCTACGAGGGAACGGTGGAGAAGAGTAACGAGTTGCAGTTTGTAGCGAAGTTTGCCATCGCTGAACCCGGACAGAGCGACGTTATTGAGAAACCCCAAGAGGCCGAAGAGCCCCAAGAGGCCGAAGAGCCCCAAGAGGCCGAGGAATTCTCCGAGGCCAGGGAAGTCGATGCCCTGCGACGTAGGGTAGGCACCGTGCATGACGGGGTTTCCGTCACTCTGAACTGGGATTCGTCCAGTGATTTGGGGCTGTCTGTAATCACTCCGGACGGGAGTGCGGTCTCGTTCTTCGACCCAGAGGAGTCGAAAGGTGGGTCGTTCGACATCGAAAGTTTCAATCCGAACGAGGGCAGACAGGTTGTGTCTTGGTCCGAGAATCCCCCTGCTGGAGACTATTCAATCATAGTCCAGCACTTCGAAACAGAAGGTGAGGGGGAGGATTCGGAATTCACGGTCTCGATTGACAATCGTGGAGACGAAGAGGAGATTTCTGGCACCATTAGCAGTGATGGATCTCAAGTCGAAGCCGGGACCTTCGTAGTGAGTTGATTACAACTCGATTCCTAGAATGTCTAGGAATCTAGCCATCCATCTCAGTTTCTGGAGTTTGGTTTGCTCTTGGGTGAACCCCGACCAACGGCCGACATAATCAGTCCTCGTCCCCATCACCAAAATTCGATCCATTCTGACACCGAGCGCCCTGAGGAAACAAACTGCCCTGTCACCATCGGTAAATCCACCCGGGTTGTACATCCCCTCTATGCCCGTGGGAGTCTGATGAGTTAGTATGAGACTGGGTGGATTTGCTGAGATTTCGGCGATATCCAATAATGCACTCCACTCTTGCTCGTTATCACCATGGGCGTGGAGAATGAAGGGGACGGATCGCCTGACTGCCTGTTCGGTTCCATCACCACCGTCAGCATCGCTTACGACACATACTAGTCGGGACCATGCCTTCTCTGACAGCGAATCCGGCAACTCTGACAGCACAGCTGAAGCACCATCAGCTGCAACGAGAAGCACCGGACGCTCGAGGATAGGAGTCAGATCTTCGGGTTCGATTGCCGAACCGAGAACCGCTACTTCGGGTTCTCTGATAACCAGCCTTCGGAAGAGGTGTGCAATTGTGGCAAGACGATTGTGCCTAGCCCACGACTCAATTTCTGATTCCTCGACTCTCGCAATCAGCAGTTGCGCGCTATCCACGTCATCCCTCAGATCCCAGTCAAAGAACTCACGCACTTCATCCTGCAGATCAATCAATACTGGATCAACAGGAGCTAGGTCTGTGGGTCCATCACTGTCTGACATGCTCCAGTGGAAGGGCTCGGTGAGTATTGAAGAACCCTCGCGGAGAATTACCATCTATGCCCATGCCGCTAATCCTTCCGCGAATCGAGGACAGGGGGATGCTTGCTCGTTATCCCTTTCTTCCCCAGGGCAGTGAATTCATCAAGGGTATACTGGAGGAGAACGGAATCTCAATCGAGGAGTTGATCGATGCTCCGTGGCTCGAGGATGTAAGGATTAGAGGGAGGGTCAGATTAGTGGATTCGGTGCTTCAGGACGGTGGAATCGAAGAGGCGTCAACCATTGACATATCTACCGAAATCGGGAGGATGACGGAGGCCCTCTCGTTCCTCCACGCGATGCTGGTTGTTTGTGCCTCGTTCGACGAAAGGCTGCTTGCGAGATGGATTGAGGGGGAGGCAAGCAGGGCCGATCGACTCCTAGGAATCGACAGCGAGAGTTTTCCTGAAATCTCTGGTTCCTACCTCTCTGACATAAGAGCAGATGGCAATGGTACCAGAGACGTTGAGTTCTGGGTCCCACTAGCTGATTTCATAGAGTTGTGCCCGCGAATATCGGGCAACTACTGGAGGCTGGTAAATAGACCAGTGCGAGATGGATGGGTATGCTTGGATGCTGGAGTTGGAGAATCAAGCAGAGAGAGGACTGCGCGGCTGATTAAGGAAAGGATTCGCGAGCATCTCCATCGGAGTTGCCTAGACCGGATGGAAAGGATGGACGATGAGTTCGCAGCTAGGTTCTCTGAGCCCGTTGAGCGTATCACGGGTCTTCTTTCGGAACGTGTCGAGGCCGAGATGCCCATGACCGCTGCTATTCGTGAGGATTGGCCACCGTGCTTCGAATCGGCAGTGTCCGAGTTGAACCAAGGGGTAAACGTCAACCACGTGGGGAGAGTGTTCATAGCGGCATTCTCGAGTGCCCTCGGACTCGCTCGTGAACAGGCCTGCAACTTCTTTGCCAATGCCCCTGACTACGAGGTTGAGACCACTTCCTATCAGGTTAGTCAGATATACGAACGTGGTTATACCCCCCACGGGTGCTCGGCGCTGAAGACGAATGCCAGATGCCCTGTTCAGCTGGGTGACGATTCGCTATGCGACCAAGAATGGATGACGCACCCTCTGAAATACATCAGGGCCAAACAGAGGCGCCGATTTCAAGACTCGTCAAATCCCGAGGCCCGGGTAGTCGAGGGAGAGGGGAGCGATTCGGCCAATTCCTCATAAGTAGAGGTAGCCCAAGTGCGAGCAAACGGAGGGGAACATGGTTCGCACGCTCGTCCTCACGATCGATAGGGACAACGATCTCGGTGTCAAGGCCGGAATCAGGGGGCCGGTGGTAGGACGCAAATCCACTTTAACGGCTGCCTTGAGGCTGGGTATCGCCGATCCAGAAGAGTCCGACACCAACGCGATACTCGGTGCGCTCCACCACCACGACCGGATTGTGGAGCGTGCGGGGGCCGGTGATGAGGTCGAAATCGCCATTCTGACTGGCGATGTGAGGGTCGGTCCGAGGAGCGACCGAGCGATTGCCAGCCAATTGGATGAGGTGATTCAAGAATTCCAACCTGACAGCGCACTGCTGGTCACGGATGGAGCGGACGATGAGGCGTCTCTGCCAATCGTCACTTCCAGAATAAGGGTCGACACCGTTGAGAAGGTTATCGTCAGGCAGTCCAAGGGTATCGAGGGGACATACTACTACATCATCAAAGCCGTAGAGGACCCTAGGTTCAGGGCACGTCTCCTAGTTCCCCTGGCAATCTTCCTGATGATTCTGGGTCTCGGGCTAATATTGCCCAATGGCATCGTGCTCATTGGGGCTCTACCACTCATCATGGGAGTTTGGCTTCTCGGCAAGGGACTTGGGTGGGAGCAGCAGATGGAACGCCTGATGATGGACATGAGGGAGAGCGCCTCGGGGGGTCTGTTCTCATCCTTGCTCTGGGGGCTCTCGATTGTTTCTATACTACTAGCTGTGCTCCTCTCATACCAGAAAATGACGGGTCCCCTCCCCGATCAGGGGCTCTTGTGGCTGATCACGAAAACGCTCGATGAGGTTCTTCCGTGGATACTAATCTCACTCTTCTCGTTCGCACTCTCACTAGGCGTCTTACGCTGGAAGGAGGGCAGCTTCACGGGACGGAGTGTGCTTCTCCTCGGTCTGAGCGGCGTGGTCTACACCTTCGCTGATGCGATTCTCAAAGTCACGCTACAAGTCATTACCGAAGGAGACTATGTCCTCGTAGTGTCGCAGGTCTCCGAAGACTGGGGGCTCCCTGTGTTCTCCGTGATTCTCTACTATCTGCTCAGGACCGTTGTTCAATCGTTCTCGGAAGGTGATGACCTTGGTTCTGGGAACAGGTTCTGGGGAGTCTGAGACGCATCGACAGAGCGAGGATGACAGAGGATAGGCATAGGTCGTCGCAGCATGGGAGTCGCCGAGGCTGAAATCATCTGGACAGGAGATAGAGCACGTGCAGAGGCCCTGATGGCATCCATTATCCCTGATGACCCGAGTGATTTCGAGGCATCGTTATCAGAAGGAGAGGAGGGGGTCGAACTACGAATCGTCGTGCGGTCCGGTAGTCTCAGTAGAACGAGATTGACGGTGGATGACATCCTTGCCTGCCTTGCTGCGGTGGAGTCGGGTCTAGATGCAGTCGATTGATGGCTCGAAGACCCGATGCGATGTTCGCACCCTTCAATACATGGCATCGTCACGTAATCCCGTGAAAACAATCCCACATGACCGGTCCTCCCTGCTCTGGTCGGGTAACTTGGAGACCGGAGAGGCCACCGACCTCTTCCTAAATTCAATAGATGGTTGGGTGGATGCGATGGTCTCAGATGAGCAAGGAGGGGGAGGGGGTCCTGAGGGAGAGGTCGTGGCGAGGGTTGTCTCCCGGCAGCCGGGGAGAATCTGTGGCATTCCCGTAATCGAACGATTATTGGAACGTCATTTTGATGAATGCGAAATCGAGTGGCATGTCACAGAGGGAAGGGGAGTATTCGAAAACAGCGTAATTCTAGAGCTTCTTGGTAGTTCCATCCAAGCCCTGCAGGCCGAACGTATACTACTGAACATACTGGGCGGCCTTTCGGGAATAGCGACTAATGTGGCACTTTGGTCAGAGGTTGCTGGAGAAATCGGTGTTGCAGCCACGAGAAAATCTGATTGGGGGCTTCTGGATAAATGGGCCGTCCATGTCGGTGGTGGTCTAACGCATAGACTGAGTAGAGGTGATGCTCTGATGATCAAGGAGAACGACCTCGTTGCAATGAAAAGGGGTGGGGAAAGTGATGCAGATGCGTTGACTAGGGTTGTGACCTCGATGGACATGGACGAACACGCGAGATTCACTGTGTTTGAGGTGCGAGAGGCCGAGCAGGCGTTGGTCGTAGCCTCGGCTTGGAGCCGTGTGCAGAAAATTCGTAATGCTGGAGAAAGGGTCGTACTACTGCTGGACAATATGGGGCCCGAGGAGGCTCTGCAGGTTGACGAGATTCTATCCAAAAGAGATCTGCGGCAGTGGTGTGTGCTCGAGGGTTCAGGTGGGGTGGAGTTGGACTCTTTGTCGGAGTGGAGCGGGAGCGGGGTCGATGTCATCTCTTCAAGCGCACTCAATAGAGGGGTCGCCCCTCTTGATCTCTCGATGCTATTCGAAGGAGGGGGTTGAATGGCAAAGATTTCGGAGAGTCATCCTCGGAGGGACTCCCTATTGGCTAGGCAGAAGCTCGTCGATGCCGCTGAAAGGGGTCTGCTTGCCGAATCTGCAATGATAGCACACGGCCGTGGCGAGGCCTACGACTACCTCCTCGGAGAGCAGACCACCGAGTCCTCGCTCCTCGCCATTCGGGAAGTGGTTGCGCGGCTTCGGGCGGCTGCGCGGCCCGTAATCTCAGTGAATGGCAACACCGTGGTGCTCGCAGGCGAGAATCTGATTCGTGTGGCTGCGGTAATCCAATGTCCCATAGAGGTCAATCTATACTATCGCAGCCCGGAGAGGGTCGCTGGTTTGCTATCTCTCCTCTCAAAGCAAAGGGAGGAGGTGAGGAACAAGGGGGCTCCCGAGGGATACACGGGAGACTGGTTCGACGCGGTCGGTTCAGTACGGCTGATGGGCGCTGAGGAGGACGGTCGGATAGAGGGATTGCTAGGACCCCGGTCCATTTGCAGTGCTGAGGGCATTGGAAGCGCAGATACGGTGCTCATTCCACTCGAAGACGGTGATCGTTGCGAGGCCCTGATAGATCTGGGCAAGGAGGTCTTGGTAATCGATCTGAATCCACTCTCTAGAACTTCGATGATGGCTTCGGTTACAATTGTAGATGAGGTGGCCAGGGCCTCCGAGGCCCTAGTTAGGGAGACCATCACCGGCCAGAGTGGGCCCACTCAGTGGGACAACCAACGAGTTCTTCGTGATGCGTTGGATACCATGGCCGGAGCACTTGAGCGCGTCTAGGCATACTGTTTCTTGAGCAGATCTTCACAGCGCTTGGCTATGGCCTCACCGACTTCAGTAGTAGATGCCTTGCCTCCGATATCATATGTCACGGGGCCACCTGACGCGAGGTGCCCAGTGATTGCCTGCTCTAATACGTTTGAGCAGGTCGCGGCGTCGGGATCGTCATGACGCGAGCCGAGGTATTCGAACATCAGTTGGACTGAGGAGATGGCAGCGATGGGGTTGACCTTGTTTTGTCCAGCATGCTTTGGCGAGGAGCCGTGAACTGGTTCAAACAGCATGTGCTTATCCCCAATATTGGCACTTGCTGCCATTCCCATACCACCTTGCAAGACTGAAGCGAGATCGGTAGCAATGTCACCAAACATATTTGGAAGCACGACGACGTTCAATTCCTCCGGATTTCGGACCAGCCACATCGTGAACGCGTCGATATAGGCCTCGTTGGATTCGACGCCTTCGTGCTCTCTCGCGACCTCCCTGAAGACCTCCCTGAAAAGGCGGCACCCCCTGGTAACGTTGCTCTTGTCAACACATGTCACCTTCTGGGGCATCCCAATGCGAGACTCGCGGCGCTCTGCAAGATTGAAGGCGAACCTGATGACTCGCTCGCTGCCCTTACGAGAAATTGGCCTAGCGTCCCACGCAACGTGCCCGTTCAGTCCGGGAAAATGATCGATGGTGATGGGTTCGTCCTTCTCACCTCCCTGAGCAGCCCGGCCGGATCGGCGAAGCAGAGAATGATAGAGTCCTTCGGTGTTCTCTCGAACTAGGGCCATATCAACCAGATTGGGGTCCCAGACGTCTTTGAACACTCCGTGCACCTTGTGGTGGACCCCGTGGAATAACTTGACAGGTCTCACGTTGGCATAGAGGTCGAGGGCGGATCTCAAGCCGAGGAGAACCTGAGCCCCCGCTACATCGCCATTGGGCAAGTGGGAGTCCGGCCAGCCCACGGCTCCAACTAGAATGGCATCGGAATTGTCTCGGCAATGCTTGAACGAGCCGTCAGGCCACTCCTTCCCTGTTTCCAGATAGTATTGACCGCCGCAAGGTATCTCGGTGATGTCGAACGAGAGTGGGCCAAACTGCTCGAATGCATCAATGACTCGCCTGGCCTCCACAATTACCTCTCGGCCCGTGCCGTCACCGGGCAAGATGGTCAATCGATAGGGTGCCATTGGTTGTGGCACCTGCTTTTCATTCATCAATACGACCCATGAATAATCTGGAATTGGAGTGCGATAATTCATAGACGGTCGAGAGGCAGACTCAGCACATGGACCGGGCTCCTGGAGAAGGGAAGGAGGGACCAAGAATTGACGTCAGAACACTCCCAGATTCAGTTGCACAACTCTGGGAGACGATGCTGCGACTCGACCCCCAATGGAATCTGTCCAAGTGGCTTGACGAGAGGGCGACGGAAGAGCTTGAACTGGTCGAGGTTCACTTGGGGAGAGAACGACTCAGGCTTGAACAACGACTTCACAGAATAGAGGCTCTAGTGAAGAGATTAAAGAGGAAGCGAGAGGCTGCACAAGGAGCCTCTTGGACCGATCCGCACCAAAGAAACCTCTTCGACGTGTATGGGCCGATTCCCCGTAAAACTAGTTTTGAGAACCAAGAGCCGGAAGAGTCCATCCCAATGGTTGATTTGGGCGCACTGGGAACAGATGACGACCCTCTTCTCACCATCATCTCAGAGCACATCATGAATACGATCGAAGAGGTGGACGCGAACAACACTGGCTTGCATTTTGACGAAATCAGTGATGCTCTGGAACCCATGGGCATTAGGGTGGATGAGATCGACGAGGCTTTGGCATGGCTGCTACAGAGAAGACTAGTGGCCGAGATAGACCAAGACATCTTCGGGATTGATGGTTGACACACAACCATTTCTGCCATACAACCTTTGAAAATAGATGGGGTTTTGGGCGATGTGCGTACCATGACGAGCGAGACTTCAGGCTGGTATGCAAGGCTCGATCACGAATGCCCTGACAGGGTCGAGCAAATCGAGAGCTGGCTAGACGCTTGGCTTCTAGCGACCAATCAGGGGCAGCCCGTTGCCGCTACTCTCCCTAGGGGGTGGCCCACCTTACCGGCGGGGTTGCTGAGCGATCCTGGTTCCGTACTTGATCATCTTCTAGCAAGGTACGAAGCCGAGAGTGACGGGCGTTCGCCTCGTGGCGTCTATGCCACGCCGGTGAGGTTCGTCGATGCCATACTATGCGACGAGTTGCACCACGGCAGAAGCCGAAAGAAAGAGCCCCCGGCTACGCTATCGCTCACTGCACTGCCGCCAAGTTTCAGAGTCTTCGCTGAGCAGTTCAATGAAAGCATCAGAGGGCAATCATTCGAAGATGATTACAGTCAAGAATCGGACGAGTCTCACACCCTGTCTGGAATTCCCCTTCCTTTCGCTGACCCCTCTGTGGGAGCGGGCCTATTCGCTGATCGCATCATTAGGATGCACGCGGACAGATGCAGTGGGATGGATGCCCAGCAGCGGAAGGAGGACACGCTCAGACTTCTAGAAGGGTTCCAACTGGTGGATGTCTCGGATATCGCCGTGGAGAGCGCTCGCAAGCGACTTCTCATCGTACTCGCACGCCTGAGACTGGTTGATCTAGAAGGAGAGGGGAGCGAATCACTCATTGGAAGATCCGAAGCCAATCTCATTATCGAGAGCAACGTTAGATGCGCTGATCCCCTACGGGGAGAGTGGCCGTGGAACGAAAGTCCGAGGCTCCTTGTTTCAAGGCCTCCATGGCTTCGGATCAAGGACCGGTTTCGAGGTCATCCCGAAGGTAGCCAGTTGCGCAAAAGCTTGTCCAAGGAACTCCGTCAGATCAAAGGTCCTGACGGTAGTCTCCGCTTCTCTGCAATCAAGGGCAATGTCAACCTGTACAGGCTGTACATCGAGCGATCCCTACAACTGAGCCAGAAGGGAGGGAGGGTCAGAATGGTTGTCCCTGAGTCTGTCCTTCGTGAGAAAAGCAGCGCGCCATTGAGGAAACTGATAGTCTTGCAGAACGAGTGGGATAGCGTGTGGTCATTCCCCGATAATCAACAACTCCCGCTTGTTGGAGCACAGGGTGTTTCCGTACTGGGTATTACTGTCGCCGGTACTACTGAGGTCCTCACGAGTTTTGGCCCGCTACATTCGAGGGACATTTCTGCTCGAAAGGGGCTCGACAAAGGCGCGCCCTTCCTTGAGCTGGAGCGTGGTCCGTGGTCGGTTTGGACTGATGCCTCTTGGGCTGTGCCAAAAATGCCCAAGTCCTTGCACGAACGGAATAAGACGCTGAGAGCTATCGGCACCTTGGCAGATCAACCACGTCTTACCGAAGAGGGCACTTGGCTGAATCCTAGTGGCAAGGCTATTCGCGTGAGGGCGGGTGAAGTGGATCGTGGAAGTTGGTCAAGCCACATTTCAGATTGGGGCACCGGTTCGAGTGGGTCTCCTTTCGTTCGCGGTACGCACATAGAGCTGAATGATGGCGAAGTGAGTCTTCGACACCCCGCCTTCGCGGATGTTCCGGAGGGCGTCCAGTGGAGTCATGCAGTGTGGAATGGCCCCTCAGACATGCTGGGGCCACCGAGAATAATCTGCCGGGCGATGATAAACCCCCAAATGGAGAGGCGTCTCCTCTGGGTAGTCATACCCTCCGGGTGCGTACTCGGAAACTCTGTGAGTTTCCTCGATCTGCCAAATCAGGTCGTCGAAAGACTGGTTGCTGAGTTTGGAAATCTTGAGGGGGGTTTAGCAGCCCTCGCATCGCATCTAAACTCCGAGGGTTTGAATCTCTGGTCCAAAGCATGGGCGGCAAACAACAATGTCAACAACTACGAAATTGAGATGCTGCCCTTCCCACCTCTTGAGGGAGTAGGGCCGGTTTCACTAATGGGGAACGATAGTGAAATCTGATTTACTAAGTTCGGATTTTCGTTTCCTCGTTCCGGAAATACGCTGCCCCTCTAATCCAAATGAATTAATATCGGTGCTTCGCATACGCTAGGCGTTCCTGTCGCGGGAGTGAACATTCAGAGGAGAGTAAATATGGGAATTAATCCTAAAATCGGCATCACTGGCCTTCCTAGATCTGGTAAGTCCGCAGTACTGCAGAAGGTCATCGATATGATTTCGGCGGATGGGGGGGGATACGGTCGATCGCGTGGTCATATTTCTCCTGAGCACATCATTGGAGGGATGAGGTGCGAGGCCGTCGTAGAGGATGGAGAGAGAGTTGGATATGCTTGCGTCAACATACTAACTGGCGAGAAGGGCGTTATGGCGCACAAGAAAATAGACTCCCGAAACCGAATTCTGGGCTTTGGAATTGATCCCAGTGAAATTGATCGAGTCGGTGTCCCGGCGATACTAGACAGCATTGGAAATTGTGAAATCATGGTAATTGATGAAGTTGGGAAGTTCACTGTCGAGAGCGAGGGCTTCGTGAATGCGGTTAGGATGGCACTGAATAGTGACCTTCCGACCTTGATGACACTTCACAAAAAGAGCCGCCACCCCCTTCTGCAGGACATCAGAAGGCGGGACGATGCGAGGATTCTCGAAGTGACCCCTGTGAACAGATCCCTCCTTCCGTACAAAATCCACAAACTGATACAAGAGTTGGGATGACGCTCTGCTCGGTCAACTTGATGCGAGTGATACCCGGCAGGGAATCGTGGAATCTCCAGGGGGACGGCTCGAGAGGTTGTTGGTTGGCGTCTCACTCGCCCTGTTCCTCATTTCAGCACTGGCGATGCTGGACGGTCGACTAATTGCCTCTGGGGATGATATTGATGCGAGCATGGACAATCCTCTGGCATTGATTGTGGTTGTACTCGCCATCGTCACTGCCGCATTTGCGCTGTTGCTAAATCTCGCCAAGGACTGGCCTCACGACTCTATGCCGCTTGACAAGTGGTTCAGCAGAGAAGAAGAAGGGATTATGCGCCTACGCCTCGAAGAAGAGTTGGAGGATGCGAGTATCGCTAACCTAGGCACGGGCTGGGCTAGGATGGAGATGGAACACCTAGAGTCGAAGCACGAAGAAGAGGAATAAGGAGCGAAACCTTGACCCACGTTCAGCCTTCGCCGAAGGGCGGAGCGAGGGTATGGGCGAGATTCCAGAAGACCTCAGATACACTCAGGAACATGAGTGGGTTCGTAGGGATGGGGGCGAGGTGGTGGTCGGAATCACCGACTTTGCCCAAAGTATGCTAACTGCAGTGGTCTGGGTGGAGCTCCCTGAAGTCGGTACCGAGGTCCCGGCAATGGAAGGCTTCGCAAGTCTGGAGTCAGTCAAGTCTGTCAGCGCGATCCACGCCCCGGTGTCTGGAGAGGTAGTTGCCGTGAATGAGAGCCTAGAGGATTCTCCTGAGAAGATAAACGAAGACCCTTATGGAGAGGGATGGATTTGCAGAATGGCTGTATCTCATAACTCCGAACTAGATGGTCTCCTGGATGCTGCAGGATATGCTGCATTGATTGGAGAGTGAGCATGCATCAGTCGCGCAAGCTTCACATCTATGTGGATGGCTCCTGTTCGGAGAATCGTAACGTCACCGCGACTACTGAGGCGGGATGGGGCTTCTGCGTCATAGAAGGAGACAGCGGCACTGGCAATGGAAAGGGCGTTCTCTTCGATGAAATGTATGGAGAGGTGGTCACAAATCCTGAGGCAGAGGATTTTCTCGGTGCTGAGGTTGGTTCAAACAACACCGCCGAGCTCTCCGCCATTGCTCATGCACTAAGGTGGCTGCTCACTCATGAGGGAGTGTTTGCAGCAACGATACGAGGTGACTCTGAATATGCCCTCAACATTTCGTCGGGGGCTTGGAGGGCTAAGGCCAACCGCGATCTCGCTAAGAGGCTGCAGAGCCTGTGGCATGAGGTTTCACTGCACATGGAGTTGAGCGGAGAACACGTTGCCGCGCATAGGGGGCATCGCTGGAACGAGCGGGCGGATCATTTGGCCTTCCGTGCAATGCAGGGGGAGAAGCCTCTGCCACTACAGTTCTGGAAGCCCGGTGTGAGGTAGTTTCAATCCTCCCTGAGAGGACCAATGCTGAGCATGACATAGGCCGATTGGAGGGCAATCAGAAGCCCGACCAGAGCAAGTAGCAAGCCAGTTGGATCTGGAAGATAGGGCTGCAGTGGGTTACCGGCCACCCATGCAATGGCCAGAACAAGGGCTGCTACCATCATCTCGACCTTGGCCGTTCTCTTTGGGTCCTCCCATTGGTCCAGCCATGGAATCAGCCCCCTTCTCTTGAAGGTCACCCGGTACCATGCGACGTATGCAAGTGACATCCCCACTAGTCCAATCACTCCCCTGGAGAAGCCTGAGTCGTCCCACGGCCCGCTAGGGGCTATTCCGATTACTACTGAGTCAAGAACGAGTATTGCTGCAATTGCAGTGTGGATTCTCCACTCGGGCTCGCTCCCCTCAGACACGGATTGTCGAGGAGGGGGTGGTGCTTCAAGACGCCGCAGAAATGATGAGTCGCGGTTTCCTCGGAGGCTTGGTAGTGCAATGCAGTATGCGATATCTTTCAGTGATGTCGAGAGCGCTGCAACAAGGCAAGAGGGCGTTGTCATTAGGACTCCAGTACTAAGTTCGCCCGATATCAATGGGCTAGCAGGCCGCGAGGTGCTCATGAAATGTGAGAACCTCCAGCATGTGGGTGCATTCAAGTTTCGAGGAGCAAGCAATGCAGTAGGGCTATTGGGAGATGCCGCCGAACCGGGCGTATGCACACATAGCAGTGGAAACCATGCTCAAGCAGTCGCTCTAGCAGCAAAGCGACGGGGTGTGCCTGCGTACATCGTGATGCCGGACAACGCACCGAGAATAAAGGTGCAAGGGGTAATCGGCCACGGTGCAGAGATAACATTCTGCGAGCCTACTCTCAGAGCAAGAATCGCGACGGCCGAATCAGTATTGGAAAGGACTGGTGCGACTTTTATCCACCCCTTCGATAACCCTCATGTTATTGCTGGACAGGGGACAGCGGCCCTTGAGTTGATTCAAGAAGTCGGGAGTCTGGATGCTGTGATGGCACCAATTGGCGGGGGTGGTCTGCTCTCTGGCACTTCCATCACGATACGGAGGCTTGTCCCTAATGCACTGATATTCGGAGTTGAGCCAACCGGTGCCGATGATGCCGCTCGCTCGCTGGCAGCAGGCGAGCTGATTCCACAGACCAACCCTGACACCATTTGCGATGGCCTCCTCACTAGCCTTGGTGAAACTACCTGGCCCATCCTGAGGGATCACCTCGAGGATATCGTTACCGTTAGCGATGAAGAGGTTCTACAAGCCATGAGACTGCTGCATGATCACCTGGGGATGGTTATAGAACCCAGTGGAGCGACCTGCCTTGCTGCTGTGCTAAAGCCGGAGTTCAAGGAACTCGAAGGAATTGGTAGAATCGGAATCATTCTTTCTGGTGGAAACGTTGACCCAGAGAGCCTTCCCTTCTAGCTCGCGCACAGGGAGTCGGTTGGAGCACGAGCCGGGATTTGCACCCGGGTACATGGATCTGCAGTCCATTGCATAGCTGCTCTGCCACTCGTGCTTGTCCTACCGACCCTCCTTCCTCTCTTGAAGGCTCTCCGAGCACCCTGCATACCTTCATTGAGTGCATGTGTCACGTACTGATATGCCCCGGGTATCCTCTCGCTACGAAGGACTGGGTGTGGGGTTCGCACCCTATCTCCAACCCCCTGGTCCGGGTGTTGTGAGGTGGACGGTTGGCGAACCCGGTTTCGACACACCTAACGAAATCATCGAAGCAGCGATCAAAAGCCTGCAGGAAGGGCGGACCAAGTATACGCGCGGAGCGGGAACTATAGAACTCTGCCAAGCGGTTGCCGACTACCTCCAAAGGCACCACGGCATCGAGGCGTCTGCTGAGGACATCGTTGTTACGCCGGGTGCGAAGCAAGCAGTCCTATACTCATTCCTAATCACTACGATGCCGGGCGACGAGGCCATCCTCCTTGCCCCATCGTGGGCCTCTTACGAACCCATGCTCGAATTCATCGGCGCCGTGCCTGTGCATGTGCGTGTCAAATTCGACAACTTCCATCCGGATATCGAAGCCATTAGGGCGGCTGTCACGGACAAGACTAGGATGATTCTAATCAATTCGCCCTGCAACCCTACCGGGGCTGTGTTCACCCCAGAGGAAATCCAGTCGATTCTCGACATAGCTATAGAGCACGACTTATGGATCGTCTCAGACGAGATTTATGCCCGTATGGTCTGGGCAGATTGGCCTCATGTCTCGCCGGCAACCCTCCCGGGTGGCAAGGAGCGGACAATCGTCGTAAATGGGTGGTCTAAGTCATGGGCGATGACTGGAATGAGGCTTGGTTTCCTCACCGGCCCGCCCGAGGTCGTCAAGGCCGCTGTCAAGAGCCAGGCTAACTCTGCCTCTCATGTCCCGACCTTCGTGATGGAGGCCGCGAGGGTGGCACTGGAGTGCGATGAATCCGTGGAGGGTTTCAATCGGGAATACCTGAAGCGTCGAGAGTTGATGCTTGAGGGGCTGTCTTCACTCCCGGGATTGAGAGTGCCCGAGCCAGAGGGCGCCTTCTACATCTTCGCTGAGGTTACTGAGACGGGAATGAGCGATATCGAATTCGCCGATGGTGCCCTAGAGGTCGGGGTCCAATTGATTCCCGCCTCGCTAATCTCGGGAGGAGAGGGCTTCATTCGAGTCTCCTACGCCACTGACGAGGAAGCGATACGCGAAGGATTGCGTCGCCTACGGACTTGGCTAATCGAAGAGTGACTTTGAAATCATTTCAGTTGGACAGTCCTGTATGGGTGGGACCGAGTCGCTGGGCATGCATGTCCTTCTCGACTACGTTGGCTACTCGCCGCCGGTAGAGGATGACGGGGCTTGGACGCTCCAAGTCTTGAGAGAAAGCGTACATGAGGCGGGTGTCAGGGAGGTCCACTCTCACGTCGAGGCTTTTGATGGAGGAGTCAGCCCCCCCGGCTTCGCCGCTGTAGTCCTGATTGACGAGAGTCATGTCAGCGCGCACTGCTATTCGGAAAGGGGATTGCTTGCAATTGACGTCTTCACCTGCGGTGAGCACGACCCGGGGCCCATCGCTGATTCAATCCACGCATCTTTGAGCACCGAAATACCGAGGCTTCGGCTGATACAACGTAAGCGCATTGAGAGATTCTTAGAGGGCTGACAGGATGGACATTAGGAAATTCGTCTATGAGCACTACAAGCACTTCAACGCGGGCGAGCTCGCTCGCTGTGCGGAGTCATTGCAAGGGTTCCTCGGGCAAGGCGGGAGACTGATGGTCACTCTGGCAGGAGCCATGTCAACCGCTGAAATAGGACGCAGCTTAGCTCCAGCAATCCGGGAACAGAGGGTTCACGCTATCTGCTGCACAGGGGCCAACCTTGAGGAGGATCTGTTCAGCCTGATTGGTCGCCCCGACTACGAAGCCGTGCACGAGTGGAGGGAAATGAGCGCTGACGACGACGCTGTGCTTAGGGATAAGGGAATGAATAGGGTTACCGATGTGGCCATTCCAGAAGCGACTGTCCGTGCTGTCGAGAAGTCTTTGATGGAACTGTGGGAGGAGGCTGAAGCTGTTGGAGACAGTCGATTCCCGCACGAGTACCTCTATGATTTGCTGCTGCACGATGAGATGGAGTTTGGCTCAAATCCTGAATTCTCGTGGCTGATGGCGGCTGCGGACGCCAACCTTCCCATCTTTACCCCGGGATGGGAGGATTCCACCTTGGGCAGCCTACTAGCCGCCCGTGTTCTTGACTGCACTCTCAAAGGCTCTGGCATCGTCAAGAGCGGTTTGCAAGCGATGCAAGCGTTGGCCGACTGGTACCGTGAGGATGACTCTCCGACGGGAATTCTCCAGGTTGGCGGGGGCATCGCCGGCGATTTTGCCATCTCGGTTGTTCCGATGCTTAGACAAGACGCGAAAATGGATGTCCCATTTTGGTCGTGGTTTGCCCAAATCAGCGAGTCCCGTCCTTCCTACGGGGGTTACTCGGGTGCCCCACCGAACGAGAAGATAAGTTGGGGCAAATTGGATGTCGACACGCCACGCTTCGTTATCGAGTCGGATGCGACCATCGTGCTTCCTCTGCTTCTATCTGCACTAGAATAGGTCGGCATAGTCATTGATCTGCTCGGCTATGCGGAGCAGTTGGTTGTACTTGGACGTCCTATCGCTCCTAGCAGGTGCTCCGGTCTTGATTTGCCCCGCATTGGTTCCCACGGCCATGTCCGCTATCACATCATCAGAAGTCTCTCCCGATCGGTGGCTTATGACGGTGGAAAAGCCTGCTTCTCTAGCTATGCGAATGACGTCGATTGTTTCGGTCACAGTGCCGATCTGGTTTAGTTTGACGAGGATCGAATTGGTTGCTCCCAAATTGATCCCCATCATCAGGCGCTCGGGGTTGGTAACATACAGGTCATCCCCCACAATCTGCACTCGTCGGCCCTCACGCTCAGTGAACTCAGTCCAAGACTCCCAATCATCCTCACCGAATGGATCCTCGATTGAGACTATGGGGTAGGAGTCTAGCCACTTCGAGTAAAGGCGTCCTAGCTCTGCACCTGAGATTACTTGTCCGTCGATGTGGTATCCATCTCCTTGGCAGAATTCCTGCGCCGCAACATCAAGAGCGATTGAAATCTGTTCTCCCGGAGAATAGCCGGCACGTTCTATGGCACCGAGTACGTATCGGAGGCCATCCTCATTGCGCGGGAGGTTGGGTGCGAAGCCACCCTCATCGCCCACACCACCGAGTAGCCCCTCCTCTCCGAGTACCGATTTCAGCGCGTGGTAGGTCTCCACACCGGAGCGCAGAGCCTCCGGGTAGTTATCGAATCCATGGGGCACGACCATGAACTCCTGAACATCGACGTTCGAAGACGCGTGGGCTCCGCCGTTGAGGATGTTCATTTGAGGCACTGGCAGACTCCGGGGGCCGCTACCCGCGATGTGAAGCCACAGGGGGCCCTCTGCCGCTGCCTTTAGGCATGCCATGGAGGCACCTAGAATCGCGTTAGCGCCGAGGCGTGCCTTGTTGGGAGTCCCATCCAGTTCGATCAGAGCAGCGTCAATAGCACTCTGATTGGATACGTCGATACCAATCAGGGCGTTGCGGATTTCGCCGTTGGCATGGGATACGGCTCCATCGACCCCCTTTCCGGACCAATCAGTGCCGCCATCTCTCAGTTCCGTTGCTTCGTGGGTGCCAGTACTGGCACCGGATGGAACTGCTGCGCGACCTTGCAATGTCCCATTCACATAGCAATCGACCTCAATGGTCGGGTTGCCGCGCGAGTCTAGAATCATCCTCGCGGAGAGGTCGCTGATAGCGCCACTCATTGATGCGGCGACCGGCACGGGGCTTCTCAAGGTAGCGCAATGCTGCACTAAGTGTTGAGCCAACTCAGCCAGCGGGCTACTCTGCTCTGGGCCTCTGGCACCTCTAATTCGGATCTGCAGCAGCACTCCCAACATAGCTGCTCCTCTGTAGGCGAGATGGAGAACAGCTCAGCGCGCAGGAGAATTCCGTCCGCCTCTTGGAAGTTGGCACGGTTGTCATCGACAAAGCAGTGGAGAAGGTGTTTGGGATAGTGGTGGATCCTGCCTGATTCCGGACAACACAGCATCGCGCTTCGCTGTAGGAAAATCAGGGAGGCTCCGGAGTCGTGATCAATCTCATGGCCTAGGATTTTAGATCCATTCAGGAGTGCGGCGACATCGACGTTGTACCACTGTGCGTATGAGTGGGGAATGTCGAGGCCGGATACGTCGTCTAGGTACTCTTGAATCCGGAGGTGGGAGATTGCCTCCTCCTGACTCATGCACGGCCAATAAAGGCCGTCCCATTTGAATACAACCAGAGAAAACCGAGAAGGGTATTGGTTGAAAAGCGGAAGGGTTTGGCCAGAGGAATTCTCAATAACGCCGGAAAGATAGATAAATTATCCGTTTTTCGGTGGAATTCATGATGAGCGTTGACACATTAGATAGGGCGATTCTCGCTGTACTAAGGGATTCTGCAAGGGCCGCCTACGTTGAAATCGCAAAGAATGTCGGTGTCACGGAAAGGACCGTTAGAACTCGAATGCGCCGAATGGAGGAGGACGGGGTGATTCGCGGATACACAGTGCGTGAAGCTGGGATTGGGCTCAGCGCGCTCATCCGATTGAAGGTGGGGTCGGGCACCGAGATTGGGACACTCGCTGGGGAGTTCGCCGGCTGGCCTGGTGTCGAATGCGTTTTCGAGATCAGTGGTGATGCTGATCTTGTGGCTGTCGTTCATGTGGATGACACCGTCGCGCTCCGAGATCTGCTTGACAAGATGTGGTTGGCTGCTCCGGGCGACATCAGTTCGACGCAGACCGAACTAGTCCTCGAGCAGTACTGAAGTGAATGGGTACCTACGTCTTCCACTTCACCGAGCATCCGATGCTATCTGTCCTAGGGACCGTGATCCCAGCTCCCGAAAGCATCTCGTCAACTGCATCGATGAGTTCCGAGGTCGTCGCATGGGAGGGATCCCTAGGTGAGTCATCCATCCTGCCGCGATACGATACTAGGCCAGTCAGGTCGATTAGGTAGAACTCAGGGGTCCTCTCAGCACCGTATGCGTTCGCTACATCTTGTGAAGCGTCATGCAGGTATGGATATGTCATTCCCCTTCCGGCACGCTTGACCATGTTGTCCCAGGAGTCAGATTCGTAATTCACTGGATCGTTTGAGTTGATTCCAACAAACCCCAGCCTGTCCTGTCGTGCTCGCTCTGCGATGGTCTCGATTCGTGGCTCGGAACCGACGACGTAGGGGCAGTGGTTGCAGGTGAAGACGATGATGGCGCCGTTCTCGCCCATGATATCAGATAGAGTCATGCTTCCCCCGCCAATCTTGGCATTTGCATTAGGAAGCTCGAAGTCTGCTGCGTTATCGCCGGGTTCGATTCCCATAGACGTGGCCATACCACCGGGGTTCTGTGAGTGCTGTTCAATCCTTTGGAAGGAGGGAAGCCTGCCTTGATGCCATCAGGTCACGACTCTCAATTAACCGTCGTCGGGCCAATTGGTGCTGGGGCTCGATATCTAGGACCTGCCTCCATGCAAATATCGCCTTATCGAGATCGTCCCCCTCATGCAGAATCGCGGCAATCCTCAGTTTGGCGTCGATATGATGGGGGTCGGACCTTGTCGCTTCCTCGAAGTCCGACATTGCCTCGGCAACGCGTCCGAAGTCCAAGTATAGGAGACCGCGCTGGTACCATGCTTCCGAGAGGCTCGGATCGATTTCTATCGCTTTGTTCAGCGGACGTTCTGCCTGCTCGGACTTATCGGCTGCAATCATGCAGGTTCCAAGGTGCACAAGGGCCATGGTGTGCTTCGAGTTCTGCTTGAGGAGGTTCCTGAGTTCGGTTTCCGCTTCTGCCCAGTCGCCGTGATTCATCAGAATCTCCGAACGCCTCAATCGTGCTAATTCATGCTCAGGGCGGGCATTCACCAAGTGGTCCGCATCATCAAGTGCCTGAGCGAGGTCTTCGCTAAGTAGGGCTGCCGAGCAGCGGTTCAGCCTAGCACGAACGTGGTCTGGATCGATATCCAAGGTGCTTGAAAAGAAGTTTCGTGCTTCTTCTAGGCGACCCTGTCGAGCTGCGATGATACCACGGATGAAAGGTACATTGGAGTTGTTCTTGAGACGCGTTGTCGCCTCAATTGCAAGAGCGTTTGCCCGTTCTAGATTATTGGCATCGAGAGAGAGATGGGCCTCTTCGAGAGGGATCGAGGTATGATCGGGGATGAGTCTGCGAGCGCGAACGAGAGCGACCTCAGCCTCGTTATAGGTGCCTTGGTATCTGAGAGCGCGGGCGCGGCCGAGCCAAGCGAGGCCTGATTCACGGTCGTGCTCTATCGCCTTGTCGAAAGCGACGAGGGCATCGATCAGCAGCATCTGCTCATGCTTTCCAGTATTGTCCCTGTGTTCATCGGAATCCTCCAGATACAGCCTACCCCTCATGATGTGGAGAGTAGCGCTTTCCCACGATTCGTCGGGGGCCTCATCGAGGACCCTGCGAGAAGAGTCATTAGAGCCGTTACTCAGCCATAGAAGGCTTAGCTTGCCTCGGGCCTCAGGATCAGTAGGGGCTTTCTTCAGGTGTTCTTCCAGAACCTGAATGGCGGCGTCGGTCCGACTGTCATTCTCGAGGATTTCGGACTCCATCACCACTGTGTATTCACCGAGGGCGTTAGCCCGACGTATGCTTTTCAGGGCGGCTTTGGTATTGCCTTTTCCGGCAGCAAGCAGACGCGCCTGCAGTAGCCAGGCCGGTCCGTTATTAGCATCCATATCCAGAGCCATCTCGACGGATTCGAGGGCGCCTCGAACCTCCCCCAGAAGAATCTGCTTGGCTGCGCGTTCAACTAAGTCGGCAGCGCTCTCAGACTGGGAAAGGGCGGACTCGATACCTTGGTGGGCATCTCGGGCGCGCTTCGCGATATCGGTGATCTCTGATTCCTCCTCTGAGAGAGATTGAGAGGCTCCCAAGCCCTCAAGCCGCTTGCGATTCCTAGTCACCCTAGTTGGGTCATTACCATCCAGAAGGAGTGCTTGTTCCTTGAGCACCTCCATATCGTCAGGAGAGATGGCAAGAAGTCTCTCGAGGCTCCTGTCGAGATCTTCTAAGTCTCCCTTCTGACGTTGGATTTCCGAGAGGGACCTGAGGGCAAACTCGTCTTCGGGATCGAGTTCGTTGGCCCTGTGAAAGCAGTCAGCGGCCCAGTCATTCCTTTCGACCGAGTGAAACAAATCGCCCAGCCTCCTATGCTCACCAGCGGAGAGTTCGATGTCCTCTGCCTTCATCTCGGCCTCGCTCAACATTGCGGCTAGCCTCTCTGAGAGGGGTTGGAGGCCAGGGGTTATCGTCGCATCGATTTCGGGATCCCGCTCTGGGTGGTGTTTGAGGACAGCCTTGGCAGCATGGCTTGCTATAGCGCAAGACTCGCTGTTACTGATGGGGATGCCCTGATTGAAGAGGAGAGACTCCGCGGATTCCAGAGAACGGTGGACTCCAAGGAGACCGTGGACCTGAGGGGTGCCGGAGAGAATCGTATCAACTCCTCTGGAGAGGAGGTCCAACCTCTGTGAGGTCTCAGTCAAGTTTCCTTCCACGGAACCCAGTTTGTCCCTCATCCTCTCCTTCTGCCTAATTACAGACTTGTGCTTGAGCCACAGTGCGAACAAGGCCACGCCCAATACTCCGTACAGAGTGAGGATGGCCATCGTTGTGCTTTGCATCGGTCTCAGCGGGCATGAGGGACTTTTGATGGCTTCTGCTAACACCCACCAGAAGGGGTCGATTATTGGCAGGGCTATGCCCTGCCAGCAAATGGGGCAATATTACTCAATTGAGGTCGCTTGCCGAGTATGCTTGAACTCCAAGTTTCAAGGACTCCGGACCAATGGTCTTGCCGACAACCGTCACAATGCCAGCACCGGCGGCCAACTCGAATATCCTATCCGAAACCTTTCCTGCGAACACAAGACCCTGGGCACCCTCAGTGCTTGAGAGAGCCTCTCCGATGTTCTTTGCGCTAATGGGTTCCGAGCCCGAGCCATCTTCGAGAACGATGATGGCTTGATTTCGCTTGAGTCCATCGAAGAATGGGGACCAGTTCTTCACCTCATCCGGTGCTTCTAGGGAGGGTCTTCCCTTCCCGACTGAAGCATCGTCGGCCTTCTGTTCCTGGGTTCGAATCCTAGAGACGGTCTTGGAGGCGGTCTCCTTCTGGGTCAGGCACTTCGTGATCACCTTGCCCTCGAGATGCTCGACCTCGCGACTTCGTGGTGCAAGGGCGACGTGGGTAAGGGATTTGCCGAGTTTGCCGTCAATCTCCAGAAGAAGGAGCCTGCCTCCTCTGTCACCATCCATGAATGCGGTTACCATCTTCTTTGTAGCGGCTAGCTTGACCAGTTCGGGCTTGATTCCCGAGCCCATGGTCGCAATCGCGTTCTTGAATCCGAACTTCAGTAGGTTTCGAACGTCGTTGCGTCCTTCGACGATGATCAAGGCATCGGACTCCTCGACATTTGGGCCCGCCGTCATCTCAGCAAAATCGATCTCTGTGTCCAAGGTAAGCACTGACTTGACCTCATCGAGGATGTTCTTAGATTCGCCAGCGCCCGTACTCACAATTTCGAGGAGCAGTACCTTGGCGCGGTCGATGATGTGGTCCCTCTTGGCAGATTGGATGTTCTCGATCTCCTTGACTCGAATTGAGGCCTTGCCCGGCCCTACCCGGTCGATGGTCTCGAGAGCGGCGCCGATGACGGCGGCACTCACTTGGTCCAATGACGTTGAGAGTTCGATTTGCCCCTGGGTCCGGCCCTTGTTTTTGTTCAGATTGACATCGACGTGGCTGATGCGCCCAGTACTTTGCAACTTCCTGAGTTGCAGGCCCTCTCCCAGGAGTCCCTCGGTCTGACCGAAGATGGCTCCTATGACGTCCTTTCTTTGTATGTCGGTATCTACCCGGATTGTTGCGCGTATAACGTATTTTGATTCACTTGACATGTTTTCTTTTCTCCTTGCTGCTCGGCCCCAGACCGGGGCCTTGCCCCCGTTTTTCGCCAGTCTGGCGAGGGGGTTCGGATGGGCGCTAAGCGCCCGGGAATAAAGCTGAGAAGCAAACCTGCGGAGGTGAGGGGGCTTCATGAAGCCTCCTATCACGAAATTGGCCGGATTTTCGAGGCTCTCATCGACCCAGTCGTTAAGTCATGTGCCCTTCATCGGACCCTGTGGGCGGAGTCGAGCACAACCGAAGAAAAGTCTTCTGGAGCGCTACTAGGCTTGCACTCCGGGATGGGCAGTTGTCCAATGGGGAGAAGAGGGTGCTTGTCAAACTGGCCCATGCCATGGATCTGGAGGATGACGAGCCGAAAATAATCTATGATGCCGTGGTCGAAGGAAAGGAAGCCGGGGGTGGTACGCTTCTGGACAAGAGAGAGATGAGGCTTGTTTACGGACAGGTGCTTGAAGCCATGCTGATCCACACTGACAGGTCTGACGACGTTCTAGCCCAGATTGCTAACCTGAGGAGCATGTTCCGCATCGACGAGTCCGAGCACAGAGCAATAGCTCGGAGCCTAGACCGCCAACTCGACGACATTGTTCATCGCACATTCGCTGAGGAGTTCCGCATGAGGTTGAAGGATTCAGTTGAAAGGATGGGGGAGATCTTCGACAGCGTCAATCTGCTCCCAAGGAAGGAGTAGGGGATGAGTGGCTCGGCTACTCCCCACCAAGTAGGAAACAGGGCTGGGATGTGGTAGGGGAGCCGCAGGACTGATGCGTCACCGACCTCTCACGGAGTCATGACCGAGCGTCTTCTACCATCAGATGACCCGATCTCAGAGGAGGTCCTAGAGTGGACGGTCAAGCGTGATGCACAGGATATCTCCCAACTGATGGGGTGGCTTGGAGAGACTTCGGCACGCAAGGATAGGCAGATTCTGATACACCGGGCACTTGATCTCATGGAGGAGATTCAGCACGCGCTTAGACGGTTGGACGAACTGAGGTGACTCAGTGCGCTCTCTGCTATTCGCCGGGGGACGCTCCTCGCGCATGGGTGAGGACAAGGCCCTAGTCGAGGTCGACGGGGAGGCCATGATCGCAAGGGTGTCTAGGGCACTCTCTGAAGCTGGCCTTGAGCCAATTAGAATAGCAGTTGCACGGCCAGAGGACGTGGATAGGTACGGAAGCGTGATCGATGAGAGTCTGCAGATCGAATGGGTCTTGGATGGCAGCATGTACGCTGGTCCGATCGAGGCTTTGACTGAGGCCTTGGAGGATCCTCAGTGTGAGGAGGTGCAGACCCTCCAACTAGCACCAGTAGACGTGCCTTGGGTCTCAGCAGAGCTATTCTGTTCGCTGGAGGAAGGGTTGGGGGAGGGGGATGCTCTCATGATTCCTCATGATGGTGAGAGATCGCACCCACTATTGGCCCTAATTCGTCCTCACATCGTCCTAGAAATGATTGAGGGTGGCGATAGGAGGCCGCTTCACGAACAGTTCTCTGAGTTGCAGCACTCCGTGTTGTTGGAAGATCCGGAAATGCTCCGAAACATCAACAGTCCGGGGGACCTAGGGTGAAATCTGCCCTGAGCAATACCTGTCTAGAGTCTCCGGGTATAGGATGTGCTCGATCTTCTTGACTCGTTCTTGTAGGGTGCTCTCATCATCATCTGGCTTGACCTCAACCTGCCTCTGTGCTAGTATGGGGCCAGAGTCAACCCTCTCATCAACCAGGTGGACGGTGCATCCGGTTAGGCCGACACCGGCGGCCAGAACGTCTCGGTGCGCATGCGCTCCGGGGAAATCCGGCAGCAAGGATGGGTGGATGTTGAGCAGTCGGCCCTTCCAAAGGCCAACAAACCACGGAGTCAGAATTCGCATGTACCCACTCAGAACCACCATCTCCACATCTGCTGATACCAGTTCATCGTGAACCAGCCTCTCGTGTGCCAGCCTCTGCTCAGACTTGTCCTTCTCAATTGGAAGGGGAATTCCCAAGGATCTGATCCCGTTGCTTCTGCCGTGCTCTAACCCTCCGGCAAGAGTGCTATCGGCCAGTACTAGCACTGTTCGGTGGCAGCGCTTCTCGGAGAGTTGGTACTCGAGCAGGGCTGCGAGACCGGAGCCCCCACCGGAGATCATAACGGCAAGACGTGTCGGATTATCGATAGTGGATGCGCGGGGGAGTCCGGACTCCATTCCCATGGCTCGTTGGAGCGGAGGTAGCGCTTGAGACTTGGCAGGACATTTCCTTAAACGCCGGTTGCTGTCGGCTTTATTCGGAGTGAGTTATGGAGAGGCTGCAGACGATTGACGAGGTCGTCGAGCACTATTGCGTGTCTAGCAGTCCTGCCAAGAGCAAGTTGTACATTGGGCTCGGATCGCTCTTTCTCGTGTTCGCGGTCATTGGAATCTGGATTCCCGGATGGCCGACCGTCTCTTGGGCTGTACCGGCCGCATTCCTGTTCTCACTCTCCAGCGAGAGGATGTTTCGCATGACTCTGGCCAATCGGTACTTCGGTCCGGCCATGTTCGAGTACTACGCGACCGGGAAGACCCTGCCTCGGCATGTGAAATTCTCGATAGCAGTGATGATTGGGGTCATGACAAGTGTTTCCGCGTACTTCGTCTGGTATGTCTCGACCCGAGGAGATGGCTTTCTGTGGAATCCCTCTACATGGAACGGACCCGACCCGGGATTTGGGGCGGGTGCGATAATCCTAGTCGGTTTGATAGGTATTTGGTACGTTCAAGCCCAAGTCAATTCTCGTGATTGACGAGATTTGGACGGGCATTTTCAGTGAAACGCTTTTGCTAGATTACCTAGCGCGTCGGACGGGGAGTTGCATGGAATTCGACACTACGATTGTTAGAGGACGCAGTAAGCCGGACCCCACAACGGGAGCAATCATTCCACCACTGTACCAGACTGCGACCTACGTGCTTGAAGAGGTAGGGCGAGACAAAGGGTTCGATTACACCCGATCCTCGAATCCGACAAGGCAGGAGCTGGAGAGTCATCTAGCAGCCATTGAGGGGGGAAGTTATGCGGTCGCGTTCGCCAGCGGGATGGCGGGCGCTGACAGTTGCATGAAACTGCTAGAGCAGGGCGACCACGTGGTATGCTGTGATGATGTATATGGTGGAACTTCCCGCCTCTTCAACAAGCTGATGTCGAACTATGGCGTCCACTTCTCGTATGTGGATTCCCAGGATGCGACGAACGTGGAGGCTGCAATCAGACCCGAGACCAAGATGGTCTGGATAGAGACGCCCACCAACCCATTGCTCAAGATCACCGATCTCGATGCTGTCGGAAAGATTGCGAAGAAGCACGACTTGTTGTACGTCGTCGACTCGACCTTCGCGACACCGGTCTTCCTGAAGCCCTTGGAGTACGGTGCTGACATTGTCCTCCATAGTACTACGAAGTACCTCAGCGGACACAACCAACTTATCGGCGGGGCGGTCATCACCAACAGCGAGGGTCTTTTCGAGAAGCTGAAGTTCATCCAAAAGAGTGTGGGAGCGGTCCCCGGTCCGTTCGACTGCTGGCTGACGATATTGGGTCTGAAGACGCTGCATCTGAGGATGCAGAGGCACTGGGAGAATGCTGAGAAGGTGGCTGCGTACCTAGACGAGCATCCCAAGGTTGCCAAGGTGACATACCCCGGGCTGGCCTCGCATCCAATGCACGAGATTGCTGTAGAGCAGATGAGCGGCTACAGCGGGATGATCTCGTTCGAGTTGAATGGTGGTTTGGAGGCTGGCAAGACTCTGATGAACTCCGTGGACCTGTGCCTGCTGGCAGAGAGCCTGGGTTCGGTGGAGACGATGATAACACATCCCGCGACCATGACTCACGCGGAGGTCCCACGGGAAGACCGGCTCGCTCGTGGTTTCGGGGACGGTTTGGTGCGTCTCTCCGTTGGGGTGGAGGATGCGAACGACATCATCGCTGACTTGGAGCAAGCCCTCGAGAGGGCCTGAGAGTTATCACTCCCAGTCCTTGGGGTCCCAGCCATTATCCAATAGCCAATCGTCACTGTAGAACTTGGATAGGTAGGGGTTCCCAGCATCCGGCAGTATGGCTACGACCATTGCTACCTCGCCAGCGGCCTCCGCTGTCTCGGCAATCTCGAGGGCCACCTTGATTGCGCCACCGCAGGAACCGCCGCAGAACATTCCCTCTTGCCTCGCAAGTGCCCTGGCCCAGCGGAAGCACGTCCCGTCGTCGACCCGGTGGACCTCGTCAATTAGTGAGAAGTCGGTGGCCGAGGGAATGAAGTCCTCTCCGAAGCCCTCGACCTTGTAGGTACTGGGCTCCCCAATCGTGCCCTCCTCGAACCATTGCTTCAGAATGGAGCCCACCGCATCCACACCGACAATCTTCGGCACAGCACGGTCATTGGACTCGGCTAGTTCCTTGAGAGCCCTAGCCGTTCCAGAAATCGTTCCTCCAGTCCCCATGGTGGCAACGAAATGGGTCAGTTTGCCCTGTGTCTGCTCCCAGATCTCGGGCCCGGTCGAAAGCATGTGAGCTAGTGGGTTGGCTTGGTGTGAGTACTGGTCTGGGTACCACGCCCCGGGTATCTCCTTGGCTAGGCGTGATGCCACCTCGTAGTAGGAGCGTGGGTCCTCCTTCTCGACCGCGGTAGGGCAGACGTGCACCTCGGCTCCTATGGCCCGCAGCAACGTGATCTTCTCCTCACTCATCTTATCGGGAATGGTGAAGACGCATCGATACCCCCTCTGCGCTGCGACCATAGCCAGACCGATTCCGGTATTGCCGGAGGTCGCTTCGACAATCGTCCCCCCGGGTTTCAGTATTCCCTCCGACTCGGCTTCGAGCACCATCTGCAGTGCTATCCTGTCTTTGATCGAGCCGCCGGGGTTGCAACGCTCCAACTTGACCCAAACAGAAGAGGTCTTCAGCCCTTCAGTAAGGCGGTTGAGTCGGATTAGGGGGGTATTTCCTATCGCTGAGACGATGTCGTCGTAGGTATTGGGCGGGCCCGAGGAACCGGATGCCATGCATCGACATCAGAATCCGGGGTATGATGATGTCGCCCAAACGAGGCAAAGGCCACTAGTGGAGGAAGAGTCTGGTTCCCGTGAGGACCATGGCCATGCCATGTTCGTCGGCGGCCTCAATCACCTCGTGATCGCGGACAGATCCCCCTGGTTGGACGATGGTCGAGACTCCAATCTCATTGGCAACGTCGATTCCGTCGCGGAACGGGAAGAAGGCATCTGAGACCATCATCGAGCCCTCGGCCCGCACACCCGCCCTGCGAGCCGCTATCCTAACCGCCTCCACCCTGCTGGTCTGGCCGGGGCCGACGCCCACGGTGGCGCAACCCGCCTCCGTTCCAGCAACGAGGATGATTGCGTTGGACTTGACCTCGGCCAGCACGGTCGAGCCAAAGCGGGCGAGCGTCATTCCAGAAGTGTCCACCTGTTTGTCAGTGACGCATTTAACCCCGTCCCAGTCAATTCTGGGCGGGCCCTGAATCTGGGCAAGCCATCCCCCCTCGACCTGCCGCATTCTGACCTCATCAACTCGCTGCTCCATTGGATCGAGGGTCATCATCCTGCGGTTTTTCTTCGCAGACAGTGCCTCAAGAGCCTCGGGCTCGTAGCCGGGAGCAATCATGCACTCGAAGAAGTGGTCACCGATGGCATCGGCAGTCTCCTTCTCGACGGTTCTGGTAAATGCGATGACGCATCCGAAGGCGCTCTCGGGATCGCTGGCTAGTGCGTTCTCCCACGCCCCGACCTGGGTCTGGTCAACAGCAGCGCCGCATGGGTTTGTGTGCTTGATGATCACGCAGGCATGAGGTTCGCCAGCGCATGTCAGGTCCAGGGAGCGAGCGAGCCTGAGCGCTCCGTCCAGATCGAGGTAGTTGTTGTACGATAGCGGCTTGCCTCCGTGCTGAACCGCGGCAGCAAGGCCGGACGGGGGTCCGGCAGCGGGGTAGAAGGCGGCCGGCTGGTGAGGGTTCTCCCCGTAGCGCAGCTCCGTGAATCTGCCGGATGCGACATGCAGCCTAGAGGGGACTATGCCTTGAGCGAACCTGTGATCGAGTTCGCTGGAGATAGCGGAGTCGTAGGATGCCGTGCTCTGGTATGCCTCCAAGGCAAGGGTTCGCCTCGTGCTGAGATCGACCCCCGACGGTTCGCCGTCGGATTTCGATAGGGAGGAGAGGGTGCTCCGATACTGGTCGGGATGGGTCAGCACGATTACATCGACGTGGTTCTTGGCAGCCGAGCGTATCATGGTCGGACCACCGATGTCAATCATCTCGATCAGCTCGGCATCGCTAGCCGGGGGGTTGCGCGCCGCGGTTGCCTCGAAGGGGTAGAGGTTGACGCAAACGAGGTCTATTGTCCCGTAGCCTAGTTCTGAGAGGGTGGCCATGTCATCCTCATGATCCCTACGAGCGAGAATGCCCCCGTGGACAGCTGGGTGAAGCGTCTTGAGGCGCCCATCGAAGACCTCCTGGTGGCCGGTGTCCTCGCTCACTTCCACGACTTCCAATCCCGACTCCCTGAGTGCGCTTGCAGTTCCTCCTGTGGAAAGTAACTCCCAGCCCATTCCGTCGAGGGCCTTTCCTAGGTCCTCGATTCCAGACTTGTCCCAGACGCTCAGCAGAGCTCGCGGCGACACCATGTCGATGCGTGAGTGCGGCGGACTTGAATGGTTCGTGTCTACTGCCCTAGTCGCCTCGGGCTGAGACGACCTGATCGATTCTGAGCATGCTCATAGCTGTCTCAGAAGCGGACACGAGCGAGTTCTCGATGACAGAACGGGGATGCCAGACTCCATCGACTTGCCAAGTCTTACCGTCCGGGGAAATTCCCACGGGAGCTTCTCCCCCCCTTGCAGCGGCTCGGAGCTCCAACACGCAATCCAGAGGGTCGTTACCTCCGTTTTCCGCCAAAGTCGCTGGAACCGTCTCGAGAGCCCTGGCAAAGGCCTCCATGGCGAGCCTCTCTCGGCCGCCCTGGGCCTCCGATGCACTTCTGACCGAGTGTGCCATCCTAGCGTGGATTGAGCCCGCCCCAGGAAGCAGCTCCTCATCGAGTGCCAATGAGGTTGCCCTTAGGGAGTCATGCAGCCCTCTGATGGCCTCCTCGGTTCCAGTCTCACCGGCCCCACCGACCTCTATGGTAACGATGGCCGGATTCGGGCAGCCCTCAATGCGAATCACGTCCTCTACGCCGTCCGAAGCCTCGCGCCGCTCCCATGTGAGATGGCCACAGCGACCGAGGTCTGATTCCTCCAAATCCAATGGCGAGTCGACGATCCTTGCACCTAGTGCATCGGATGCATTTCGTATCTCTCTAGAATCCAACTCGCCAACTGCGAGTATGCTCGAGTCCGCTAGGTGGTGAAGGATGTCCCTGTCAATCTCCCCGGAGCAGAGAATCGCCCCTGCACCGCTATCGATGATGCTCCGGGCTATTTCCCCCCTGCGCTCCTGCTCAGCCTCGATGAATGAGTCGAGTTCGCCGGCATTGGTGATCTTGATCTCGACGTCCCTGGTGAGTTCCCTGATCTTGAGATCCCCATCGAGGCATGCGATCTTGGCATCGCTCAAGTCGTTGGGGAGGTCGTCCATGATAACCCGCCTGTTGACGATGATGCCCCTAACCAAACGCGAGTCGCGCAGGCCCCCTGTACCCGTCTTGTGCATGGCGACATGCTCCGCGGCTGCGCCCTCGCGATTCTCCGAGACAATGGAAAGCGCCTCGACGATCATCGGGGAGAAGTGGTCCAGCGCGGCCTCGGCGCCCTTGCCGCGCAGCGCGGTCTCGGCAACGGCCACCAGCGAAGTCTCATCCGGCTCTCGGGAATCGTCATCCATCTGTTCACGTGCCGCCTCGAGGGCTAGGGCGTAGCCGTCAATGAGGGTAAGCGGGTGGAGCCCCTTGCGAAGCAGGGTGTTGGCCTCAATAAGCAGTGAGCCGCAGATCAGCATGGTGGTGGTGACTCCGTCGCCGCAGTCCTCCTCCTGGGAGTTGGCCATCGAGACCATCATCTTGGCCGCTGGGTGCCTGACGAGGAGCTCTGCGACTATCTTGGCACCGTCGTTCGTGACCGCGGTCGTACCGTCGGTCTTGTACAGCATCTTGTCGAGTCCCCTTGGCCCGAAGGTCGGCTTGAGCAGATCGGAGAACACACGCGCGGCTACGATCAGCTTCTCCTGGACCTCGGTCCCGGAGGTGACTTTGGTGTGCTCTGGGGTGATGGTGACCTTCGGTCGGTCTGGCCCCTCGCTCATGGGCCGTTCGCGGCGAGGAGTCGCCATGAATGCTTTGAGCGACGAATTCGTCAGGTGCTCGAGCCAGATGTGCGAATATCTATGGCAGAGCGGAGTGGCGAATCACACATGCGAAGGTGGCTGTCAGGGGCTCTGGGGGCGGCCTTTCTACTAGCAGCGAGCCTAGTCGCACCACTGGCTTCGGCACAGGAGCAGATATTCCCCTCCATCAACCTGGACTGCCTCGAGGCGGAGATTGAGTTCCAGTTCTCCTCGACCACGGACAGTGCCGTGGTCCACTGCACCGTGGAGAATCCGACCGCGTATTCAGAAGACGTCTCGATTGGGTACGATACCGCTTCTATCGACTCCGATGGCCCGAGTTCAATTACCGTGGAGGCGGGGGGAGAGGAGGATTTCGAAGTAATCCTGGTCGCGGACAAGAGTGCCGAAGTCGGCACTTACGAATTGGTCGTCTCCGCGCAGGTAACGGGTGCGGCGGGAGGGATTCCAGTCGGTTTCATCACCAATAACGAGACGTACTCTCTGGACGCCATCGTACCTGAGTTCATCGATTGCGGGGTTTCGTACAGCCCGGGGTCATTGACGGTGGATGCTGGGGAGGAGGCGTCCTTCAGCGCCTCGTACTCCTGCGAGAGCAACAGGGACCAGAGTCTCAAGGTGGAGTTGCACCTAGTGAGCGGGGGGGCGAGTCAGGAGGGGATGTGGGCCTCTGGGTTCAATGACATTAGCGAGGGGGCTTGCGAGGTCCAAATCTCCAACGGCAACGGAATGAGGAATTGCCAGTTCCTACTGACGACCCCCGAGAACCTCGCAGACGAGTGGGTAGGATGCCTCGTAGTCATCGATGAGCGAACGGTTACCGCGCAATCGTGCCAGCAGGAGGATTCGTTGACGTTGACGGTGAACCCCAAGGAGGCAAGCGTGACCGACGTCGGCTTCGGTCAGAATGGCACCCTCCTCGAGGACCTCGGTATCTCAGAGGACGAAGAGGCTTACGTGATTGGGGGGTCGGCGGCTCTGGTTCTGCTGATCGTGGTGGTCACAGTCGTCCTCAGGAGAAGGGGCTAGGCTATCCCAGGACATTGACCATCCAGCGGACGCTGATGGCTGAAACAGCAGCCAGTGCTACGGATGGGGCTGATTCGAAGCCGAAGGCGGAGGTGAATGCCAGATACAGCACCAGCGTCAGGACGACAAGCAACGAGGCGTCCCAAACGGTGGTGCGATCGAAACCGGATTGGTCGAGGATGTGGTCTCGCTCGCGAATCGCCATGACCGCCAGGGTGAGGGTGCCGAGTATGATGAGGTGGCCGACCAGCCAACCGGCGGTTTCGCCGAAAGTCGAGATTATGTCGTCTTGGAATCCCCTCAGCACTATGGACGCTAGGTCAATCACAAAACGAGCGGGGAGCGCGCGATTCTTGAATTTCGCGTAGGGGAGGTCAGCGTTAGTTTCCGTACGAATCTCAAGGCAACGAAGATAGCACTTCGATTGTCTCCCTCACCATCCTTTCCTTGTCGAATCTCCTTTCGGTCGTTTCCCTAGCGGCCTTGGACATCGAGCTTCTGAGAGCGGGGTCGGTTCCCAAGCGACGGATTGCGGTTACCAGCTCGTCGAGTCTTCCGGGGCTGATGAAGATGCCATCGTGGTCATTCGTGATCACATCCGTGTTCCCCCCTATGTGCGATGCGACGGTCGGAAGGCCGTGAGCCATGGCTTCCAAGAGAGCCAGGGGCAGGCCCTCGTATCGGATTGTGGGAATGAGATAGATGTCGGCGGAGGAGTAGATTCTGGAAAGCTCCTGGTCATCCACCCTGCCATGAAAGGTTACTCTATCGTTGAGTTCGAGATTGTCAACGAGGAGGCGCATTTCATCGAGATAGGCGCCGGTCCCAACCAAATCCAAGTGAAGGTCGAGTTCAGAAATCTCGGCGACCGCCTTGATGGCTAGGTGGAATCCCTTTTCCCTCTCCGCTCTGCCTGTGCAGAGGAGGCGCAGGTTCCCATTTCCGGTTGTTGGCTCACGACGTTCGGGAAGGGTGATTCCATTTTCTATTACTCTGACCTTGTTGTGGGAAAAGAGGCGGAAGTCCCCCTCTAGGGTTGGGGAAACCAGTATGATGTTGGATGAGTTTCTCCTCATCGGCATCTCCCACATGAGTGTCCTCCGAATCATAAACATGGGAGTCAGAAGCAGCCAGTGCCAGTATCTCGGTCTCCTGTCTGCAGAAGACAGGAAGGAAAGCAGCCCCGTTCTGAAAGAACCATGGCAAACGACGGTTATTGGGATGTTTCTCCGCTTGGCCCATGAAATCACACCCAATGCCGCGAATTCGTTGCTATGAATCACATCAATAGGGTCTTCACGATGGATCTCTTCTATGATCTTCTTGGATGCCTTGAACCAGGATCTCGACAGCCTCCTGGGTCTGGAAGGCGTCAGGAAATGTACGATGAACCCGGATTGCTCCTCCTTGAGAATCCCGTCGGGGTGTGCGGTGGTGAGAACGGTCACTTTGTGGCCGAGTCGCACGAATCCCTCGCATAGGTCGATGCATTGCCTCTGAAAGCCCCCGAATCCATGAGATAGGGTGGAACGGGTCATTACGAGGATGTGCATATCAACAGTCAAAGTGAGAGGATTGAGAGTTATAGGCATATGCGTAATGCGTCATCCGATGTGTGAAAGATGATTCATGGCAGAGGACTTGGCTCCATTACGAACTGGGAAAGTGAAATGAGATGGTCACTCTCGCCCCATCAGGGCTGCGACTGATGGTAGAGGTTGATGCGTTCCTAATCGGTGCTCCGAAGGCTGGAACCACGTGGCTTGGCCATGCACTGGATCAGCATCCCGGAATCTCCCTTTCAAACCCGAAGGAGCCTAACATTGTCGCCTCCCACAAGGGTACCTTTCTCCGCGTGGAGGACGAGCCTGATTGGTCGAAATACGAGGGGTGCTTCAGCAACGAGGGTTTGAGGCTGGATGGCTCTGTCCACACCTTCGCATGCCCCATGGCCCCTCAGAGGATACGCGACAGGTTTCCCGATGCTCGCTTCATACTGTGCCTACGGGAGCCGGTATCCAGGACTGTGAGTCATTGGAATATGGTAAGGAACAATGGGGCAGACCTAGAGAATAACGCAGACTGGGCTGATTTCCAAATTGCATGGGCTGACGAGCGCCTGAGGGCGGACTCGATGTACGGCACCTCGATGCAGAGGTGGTTGGAACACTTCGATTTGGATCGGTTTCTCTTTGTCGACAGTTCTCGTCTAAGGGGAGAGCCGCTGGATGTTCTGCGAGAGACAGAGGGTTTTCTGCGGCTGGACGTGGCAGAGTACGACCTCGACTCATCTAGGCATTCCAACAGCGCTGCGACCAGGAGGCCAATGACGGGGTTCGGCAACTTCGTCGGTGGTGCATTCTCCCTCATTCCCAACGCGGTCAAATCACCCCTCGTGAGATACCTGCAGAAGAGGGACCTGAATATCTACAAATTACCCATGCTAAGCAAAAAGGGGGCTGTTTTTCCATTGGATGACAGTCACTACCTGACTTGTGGGGGGGAGTTGAGTGATGAGCTCGATCTGTTCGAGTCCCTGACCGGATTCAAGACCGTGGTGTGGAGAGACGAGATTAGTCGTCGAATAGATGGACAATCCGCAGTCTCTGAACACTAGGCAACATTACGCGGTGTTCGAAATCACCCTTGGTGCCTTCACTGGGATTTGACTCATGGCCCATAACCGAACTTCCCCAGAGTCTCTGAATTTCGTTCGGCAAAGGCCCTCAGGTCTTGGTCTTCCTTGTAGGCGAATGCCCGACTCGGGTCCATTGACTCCGTGAGGATAGAGAGGAGGTTTGGATCCTCGGGCGCGGAGATATACTCGAGGATATTACCCAGACTGGCTTCGGGTTCAGTGAGGAGTTCCTCGTAACGGATCTCCAATATGCCATCCCTCCCTTCGAGGGCGGCTCGCTCGACAGACATCTGCTCAGCCCAGAACTCGAATGCGTTGCTAAGGGTAGCAGCCCGTTGCCCCCTCCTAATGGGTGATTTGCTCGATCTCCATCGGTACTGCGGCAGCCACTTCTCGAACCTGCTGCTGGCGTGGGCCCAATGTCGGCTGCTCCGATTCTTGAGGCTGGCTGCGACATCGACACCGTGTCGCACCACTCGAATAATCTTCATCTCAGGCCAGATAGACTGCCAAAAGGACAGTGCGGGCCCATTTCTTGGATCCTTCCATCCCCAGGGGCAATCGAGGTCGAGAAGCCCGTTTCTAAGGGTGCGTCCAGAGAATTTCCGACTGGACCTACTGGATACTCGGACCCTCAGGTACTGCTCGACGTTCTCCCGGGCTGGCTCGAAGTCAACTAGTTCGGCAACCGCGCTCGGTCGAGCCCAATCGGCCCCTGCATTGGAGTAGATCCACTTGTTCAATCCTATGAAGAACTTCGACTCATGGTCCGATTGGAGGTCTTTTCCCATTAGCACTCCTGACTGGTCCAATAGACGCGATACTAGGCTCGTACCGCTGCGATGCATGCCAATAACCACGATTGGATTGGTCCCCTGAGGCCCGTCGGCCTGCCCAATAGTGGTCACACGCCTCCGCAGCGGTGGGTATGTTAAGTCCTAACTGGAGAGAAGAAGCAATAGGGTTCTGAGTTAGCGTTAGTGCATGGCATTCAGCATCGGCGAGGCGGACGCGGCCTGGCTGCTATCCCTCACCGATTTGCCCGAACTGAGCTCTATGGCCGCTCTGGAGGGTGGTTGGGCTAACACAAACTCGCTGCTGACTCTCGGTGATGGCTCCAAGGTCGTGCTGAAGGCCTGGAATGCCAACACGGTGGATGATGTGGCTCTTGTCGTTGGGCGCCACTGCCACCTGGATTCGCACGGAATTCCGACGCCCGTGCCGATCGAGCTCGGTGGTGGGGGCATGCACGCCGAACGGAGAGGTGTGGCTTGGACGCTGCTGCCCTACTTCGAAGGCGGTCTGCTCGGCTCGGATGCGGATTCCCTCAGAAGCCTCGGCGAGGTGCAGGCGAGGATGCACCAAATCCCCGCCATTGACTGCTTTCCAGAGATCTACACGATGGGCTTCGAGTTCTTCGACGAGGTCTTCGCGCTAGCAGGGGACCGTGATGATTGGTCGCCATTCCTAGACCTGCTCAGGGACGAGTCGGCTTCGCTCAAGATGCGGTTTCCAGAGGGCCTTCCCAAGGGGGTCCTCCATGGAGACCTCTTCCCTGACAACGTGATTGGGAGCGGCGGCTCGGTCGCTGCAATACTGGATCTCGAGGAGGGTTGGGTTGGCCCGTGCATCTTCGACCTCGTGATGTCGTTCGTCGGATTCGGATGGGAGGAGGGGGAGCCGCGCGAGGAGCGTTGGCGAGCTTTGGTCGAAGGGTATGAATCGGTGAGGGGGATTTCCGAGGAGGAGCGTGTTGCATTGCCAGCCATGCACCGGTACGCCACACTAGCGATCGCGGGCTGGCGTTATTGGAAGCACAACCTGAGCCAGCCCGACCCCTCCCTGTCTGGCCGTCATTCCGAGATGGTTGATAGACTCGATGTTGAGTTCGACTTCATGGGGGCCTTCGACTGACTGGCGTCGTTCACTCGGTTAACGTGCGTGCAGAGGGCGGGGTGCCCAAGATTCCCGCGGGTGCGGCAAGGCTGGGAGCGGAGGGGGTCGAAGGCGACAAGCAGAACGACCTGCGCCACCACGGAGGACCCCTGCGCGCAGTGTGCATATACTCGCTTGAGATCATCGAGGCACTGCAGGAAGAGGGGCATCCCATAGGCCCGGGAACAACGGGCGAGAACCTCACGATCAGCGGGCTTGACTGGGATAGCCTGCGAGTGGGGGATGAGATGCGGGTAGGCGGGGCCCTGATTCGTCTCACTGCCACCGCACCGCCTTGCAATACCATAGCGGAGTCATTCGCCGGGGGCGAGATCGGGAGGATCCTCGAGGAGAGTCGCCCTGGGTGGTCTAGGTGGTACGCCTCGGTCATTGAGGAGGCAATCGTTTCCGCCGGGAATTCCGTGAACACAGTTATTACATCAGATAATTAGGACATTTCGTGATGATGAGCACGCCTGGAAGCAGAATCGGCTTCTTCCAAAGGATTGGAAGGGGCTGGAAGATGACTAAGCTTGGAATGGCCGTGGTGAGGGCAGACCCGGAACTGATGGTCTACACCCTCCTTTCGGCGGTCTTCTCGATGGTGGCTGCGGTGGCGGTCATTTCGGGATCCATTGGGCTCGAGGCAGTAACCGATTCCGAAGCCGCAACGGCCCAGGAAGAGGACCTAGTCACCGCCGCGCATCTGGGTATGGCGTTCGTGGGCTATCTCGTCATATCCGTAATCACTGTTTTCTGGAACGCCGCGATTATCGCGAGCGCGTACGAGCGCCTCACTGCCGGGACCAATCCGAGCTTCTCCTACGGAATCAAGCAGGCAACGAAGTGCCTCCCGCAGATACTTGTCTGGGGGGTGATCTCCGGTACGGTCGGTATGTTGCTGAAAGTCCTAGAGGGGGTTGCGCGCGATGGCGATTCGCCCAATCCGCTTCGAATCGTGGCCGGTCTGGCCACGTTCGTTATCGGAGTGGCCTGGTGGATGGCGACCTTCTTCATCGTCCCAATTCTAGTCCTAGAGAGGGCCGGGGTCCTCGACGGGATGAAAGAG
>Ga0207988_1000111_pt1 | contig 44180 bp, 45 predicted proteins | sample ETNtaG_11_FD_185773 | JGI IMG/M metagenome (GOLD analysis project Ga0207988, IMG submission 185773) | Marine microbial and viral communities from oxygen minimum zone, Eastern Pacific Ocean - ETNP201310SV74 (SPAdes) (version 2) | ecosystem: Environmental > Aquatic > Marine > Oceanic ...
GAAAGGTGTTGATATATTCAAAACAGAAGGCTTTCGTGAAGCAAAAAATATTATTGAACGAATTAAACCTATCCTGAAAGGGATGAAACCTACCTTAAACTGAAGTGATTAGTTTAGGTTTTCCAAGAAAAAAACATTTGTTGTAGTTAAATAAAACCAAATACTTCAGTTTTTTATTTCATATAGTATTATGTACCCGTTTTGGGGAGCATTTTTGCTTCAAATCCCACCAGGGCCGCCACAATTAAAAGATTCTAGTTCCAATTAGATGAAAAGGTATGAATTCAACCTGTGCAAATACAAGTTCAACTTAGGCTACCGACGTTTGTGTCTGCCTTTTCTATAGTACCGAGGTTTTCTTGATGATTGTCTAGAGAATTGTTTATAGTTTCTATTCTTTTTTTGGTATCTTGTTTTTTCCAGGTTTTCAGCCTTTTGTTCATCTTCTAGTCGGAATGGTTTTACGACTGCTTTGGTTAGGCTTTGAATTCGAACAAATTCACGAGTATTATTCTTTGAAATAAAGATGAAAGATTTTCCGCTATCTCCTGCTCTAGCTGTTCTTCCAACGCGATGAAAATAAATTAGAGGTTGTAGTGGTACATCAAAGTTTACAACGCAATCTACTTGTGGAATATCTATTCCCCTGCTTGCAATATCTGTAGCTACAAGAATATTCGCTCGACCAGTTCTAAATAGATACATAGACCTATCCCGTTGGCTTTGACTTAAATCACCATGTAATGCAACTGCGTTTAGATGTTGATAGGTTAAATTTCTAGCAAGTTTAGATGAAGCAATTTTTGTTCTACAAAAAATGATAGATGATGCAGGCTTTTCTTTATTCAATAAATCTATGAGACAAGGTAGTTTTTCTTTTTGTTCAACCATAATGTAATATTGGTCCAGTGTATCTACTGAAATTTCGTCTGAATCAACCAGAACTTCTTTGGGATTATCCATATAGCGTTCAGACAACTCAATGATTGCTTTTGGCATCGTAGCTGAAAAAAGGCTAATCTGTTTTGAATAAGGAATAGAATTAAGAATAAATTCAACATCATCAATAAATCCCATATCCATCATTGTATCTGCTTCATCAATAATTGAATTCATTACTGAAGTTAATTGTAATGTGCCACGTTTAATATGATCAATAACTCTCCCAGGAGTACCTACTACGACATGTACTCCTTCAGATAGTTTTTTTAATTGAATATTAATGGATTGACCTCCATAAATTGTAAGAATTCTTATGCCTGTATATTTACCAATTTTTCTGAGCTCCTCGGTTATTTGGATTGCCAGTTCTCTCGTTGGAGCTAAAACTATAGATTGTACAACTTTACGATGAACATCTATTTTTTGAAGTAGAGGTAAACCAAACGCTGCAGTTTTACCTGAACCGGTTTTGGCTTGCCCTATCAAATCTTCTCCCTTGAGAAGCGGAATAATCACTTTCTGCTGAATAGGAGTTGGCTCAGTAAAACCTGCCGAACTAATACCACGTAATAATTGCTCATTTAAATCAAATTTTTGGAAATTATTCAATTCTTTTCATCACCATTTTTATCTTAATATCAAATAATCAGAATAGATTCTTTCCAATCTTTATAGAAATCAATATATGATTGAGTCGAAGAAATCCATTATTTAAGTATGATTTATTGAATTAATTCTAAGAGAATACATGCTAGCTAATTGTTATCACTACCTTGCCTATAGTATGCCCATTCTCAATATGCAAATGCGCTTCAGAAGTTTTATTCATCGGATAAGATTGTTCTACTACGGATTTTACTTTACCTTCCTTAACTAATTTTCCAATAATTTCCAAGTCTTTGGTATTAGAATTAACAAACATAGTTTTAGCTTTTTTACTACCAAATAATACAGTTGACACTACTTGAATAAGAAGTAAAGGAGAAAATCTAGTTGAAATAAATATCCCTCCTTTATTCAAAATCTTTTTACATTTTGAAAAAGAACTTTTAGCTACAGCATCAAGGATAATATCGTATCGTTGGTTGGTTCTAGTAAAATCTTCTTTTGTATAATCAATTACTTTGTCGGCGCCTAATGATTTTATCAATTCAAGATTCTTAGTGCTGCTAACTCCTGTAACATCAGTACCAAAAGATTTGGCTATTTGTACTGCATATGTTCCAACCCCTCCTGAAGCCCCATTTACCAGAACACTTTGACCTGAACAAATATTCCCTTTATCTCTAAGTGCTTGAAGAGCTGTAAGTGCTGCCAGAGGTACGGCTGCTGCTTCCTCAAAAGTCATATTGATAGGTTTTATTGCCACCTTATTTTCAGGGATAGCAACATATTCCGCAGTTGTACCACCTTGTTTAAAACCAAATACATCATCCCCATTTTTCATGGATACGACGGTTTTCCCAACAGACACAATCTTACCAGAAAGATCAGATCCAGTAATCTTTGATCCTCGATTTACAAAGAACGACATTATTCTATTTTTTCTAATAACTACATCAACTGGATTAACCGAAACTGCATAAACCTTCACCAGTACTTCATCATCCTTAATAATTGGCGTCTCCACATCATTTATCTCAAGTACATCTGGAGAACCATTTTTTCTAAATACAACAGCTTTCAAAATAAATGCATCACATTGATTAAAGAAAAGAATTAATGAATTATTAAAGATTTTATGATATTTGTAAGTTATAATATAGTCACTAAAGACTTTTAATCATCTGTAAATGGTTCATGATATTGAGATTGTGCATTTGGGGAAATCCAAATTTGAGTATTTAAATTCATTAACAAGAAGGTTTTACATTCCCATCATTATTATTTGGATAATCATCATTATCGGGTCAACTTTTTTTATTCCAAGCTTCTTTAATGCAACAACCTATAATCTCACAGACAGTACAGTTTCATCACCTGATGATTCTGAATCTGAAAAAGCTCAAGCGATCATTGCCTCACAATTTTCTTCACCAATATCTGAAGGAGGTTCTGCAGGTGGAGACAGCATAATTTTAGTGATAAGAAATGATGAAATCTATTCAAACAATATTAGAACGAGTCTACTTTCTCTTGAAGATGTAATAAATTCAGATGATTCAATTAGAAATTTCAATGGAATATCAAGCATATATTCAATGGAATCAGATCTAATTCTTTCATTTATGCCTAGTTTAATCTCTCAGACACAAGATTTTGGTTCGAGCATTGAATTAACAAATAAAGGACTATATGATTTACAGGAGAACATTATTGCAATACATATGGGAATTTTTGATTCAGATAATGGAGTTAACGAAACTGCTCAAAATCAGATTATCTATTTTGTTAGTTCATATGTTGGAATATCACCTGAAGCATTAATAGAGGAGATTTCAGCTCTTTCATCAACTCCAAATTCAGAAGCAATATCAAATCTTACGGTAAATCTATTTACAAGAAGCTTATCTAATCAAAACAGTTCTCTTACTAGTTTAATTTCATATGGAAGCGCTGATTTTGATGTTTCAATGTTCATTAGGTCAGTATATGACCTTGGAAGCTCACCTTCAGAAACTTCAATTTGGGGAATGACCTCTGGAATAATTGCGGGCGGTACATCCCAATCACTTTCATTGTCTCCTTTGTTTACAGTAAATGAATCTGAGTTATTGTCATTATTATTGAGTGTCTATAATGTTGAAGATATCGAATTAGTAATAAAAGATAGGATAAGAAACCAAAATATTGATGATTATCCGTTTATTCTTTCACCCAACCTTTCAGAGAATTTTGTTAATGAGAAAAATAATACAATGTTGGCTATCTTAAGCTTCTCAAACTCACTTAACAGTTCTGATATTCATGATATCAAGAATGTTCTAGAAAGTTCTAGTCTTTACACTAATGCTGAGGTCTATGCTACAGGCAATTCCATATTTGCTGAAGATATGTCAGAGATATTTGAAACAGCGGAAAGCTATACGGTAATAGCTGGAGTTGTTATGTCACTTATTATTGCAGGATTTCTATTTCGCTCTCCAATTGCAGCAGTTTTTCCATTATTGATAGCAGGTGTTTCCATCCTAATTTCTTACCCTGCCATTTACTTTGGAGTTGTTGTGATAGGCCAAGGTTCAATATCATTTATGACTCCAATGTTGGCAACACTCCTCATGCTTGGTTTAGGGGTTGATTATTCTGTGATTCTTCTTCGCCGAACCAGAGAAGAAAGAAGGGCAGGTAAAACCAAAATTGAGAGTGTAGGGATATCAACAAAGTGGGGAGGACAGGCAGTATTAACGGCTGGTATTGCTGTAATTGCTTCCTATGTCGTTATGGCGATAGCAAACGTACCGATGTTCAGTGATGTTGGTATGGCAATTGCTATCGGTGTAGGGGTTTTGCTTGTTGTATCAGTCACATTGGTACCTTCATTAGAGATACTTTTTGGAGATAAACTATTCTGGCCCATAAAAATAAGGAAGGAAGATACATCTAAAACAGAAAAAAGTATACTTTCCAAGATTGCTGATGTAACATTAAATAGAAAAATTCCGATTGTAATCGGTATCCTTCTTTTAGGAGCCGGGTCTCTTTATGTTACTCAGATTACGCCAACTGGAATGGATTTTTCAAAGTTGTTACCTGATTTTCCAAGTAACAAAGGGATGACAGAAATTGCGGAAAACATGGGAAGTGATGCCATATCTCCAACGTTAATACCTGTATCTATGTCAACACCTATCGTTGATGGGTCTAACCAATTTGATTTTGCGGTATTCGATATTATTGAACAGATATCAACTACAATTGAAAATTCAAATGGGATATCAAGTGTGATTAGCACATCAAGACCTTATGGAGAAATTTTCGATTATAGGTCTGTCTATAATTTACCTGAACCAATTCGATCACAATATTTGTCAGGAATATTTGATACCATTGGGAATGATAACAAAACCGTGTTAATAACGGTTGGACTTTCAAGTGCACCATTTGGTTCTGATGCTATTTCATCTGTTCTAGAAGTACAATCAAATATTAACGATTTATCGCTTCCATCAAATATTATAATAAATTATGGAGGACTTACACAATCTACCTATGAAAGTGACGCACTTTTAGATGCTATCTTACCGCAAATAATAATAATTCTTGTGATAGTAATTTACATCCTTCTATTCCTACAACTTTTTTCAGCTTACACACCTCTCCGTTTAATCTTCACCGTCCTAACTAGTGTAGTTGTATCACTTGCATTCATATTCGGTATCTTCCATTACACATTAGACATTCCAATAGTAAGTTTCGTACCATTATTTGTAGCAGTAACAATGTTAGGAGTTGGTATTGATTACGACATATTCCTTGTAACTAGAATAAGAGAAGAAGTATTGAAAGGTAAATCAGATAATGAAGCAATCAAAACAGCAATAACCAAGACTGGAGGAACAATAATTGGATTAGGCTTAATTTTAGCAAGTGTTTTCAGTTCATTAATATTCACAGGAATCCCAATAATGGCTGAAATTGGATTGGCAGTATCAACAGCTGTTTTATTTGACAGCATTATCGTAATACTTTTTGTTGTACCTGCCCTTATGGGAATGGCTCAAAGACTTAACTGGTGGCCAACAAAACCTAAAAGAGATTCAGACAAGAAACCATCTAAATAACCGTTTTTCTAGAAAGATAATATTGAAACATACTTGATATTCTATCGGTAGAATTGGCATCTGCAGGAGTAATATCTACAACAATTGCTGCTGCACAATCAAGTTCATGCAGTGTAAAATTTTAATTATGTATTAGCTTGATTTATTCTCTTTAATCATAACTCGACAATTATCTGCTTGTGGACACCAGTCGAGGCAAGATGCATCTTGAAGAGCCTTAGGATATTCACGGTCGCATTCATAGCATTTACCCATATCTTCATCACTCCAAAACTCAATTGAGCCTTTGCAATTTGGGCATTCAGCGTATTCTGGAACAGGTCTCACAATTTTAGATACACCTGGACAATTTACAGGCTTAGAATCAGCCAAATTACCAGACTCCTTGAATTGGGTATTCAATTATTTTTTGAAAAAGATTTTTGTTATAATTAGTTACTTGAGTTCTCAGCATTACTTTCATTGGGTATTTTTCAACATTTATTATATGTTGTACTGTCTTTGATTTTATCACAAATATTTTGATAAATTAGTTATACTTTTACCTTACGGTTTAGCTTATGATATTATTCTTGTAACATTCAACATTTATGAAATGGAACATATCAATATCTATAGCGAAAATTATCTAAGTAATTGGAGACGAAGATGCCACTACTAGAATACTGTTTAAAGAAATTCTGTCCTGAGAAGGCCATCATAAAGAATTCAAAACTCTTCTAGAAAACAATTAACTTACTTATTCAGCAATATATCACTACATATATTATCAAATTTAATGTCTAAAGCTTAATAGATTCAAAATCTTTAGTGATGATAATTGAAAAATATACTTGTGTTCCAGAACGAAGAGTGTGAGCACCTGGGTGTTTTCAGCAAAATTCTAAATGAAAATAACATTTCCTACCAATACATAAAGCTCTATGAAGAAGAAGAGATCCCTAATTTGAATGACTATTCAGCAATCATTATTCTTGGAGGACCTATGAATGTTTATGAAGAAAGAAAGTATCCATTCCTCAAAAAAGAGAATTCTTCAATTAAAGAAGCCTTAAAGATAAACAAACCCATGCTAGGCATATGTCTTGGTGCTCAAATCATAGCTAGAGCAGCAGGAGCTAAGGTTTACCCTGCAAAACGTAAAGAGATAGGATGGTTTACTTTAAATTTAACCACAGGAGGAATAGAGAATGATGTATTTCGAGGCTTGGAAAGACAATTCACCGTATTTCAGTGGCATGGAGATACATTCGATATACCTTCAGGCAGTATAAAGCTAGCTAAATCAAATCTATTTCCCAACCAAGCATTTTCAATTGGAAAGACAATCTATGCACTTCAATTCCATTTAGAAGTTACAAAAAAAATGATTTTAGAATGGGTAAATAGATACGAAGATGAGCTAGTCACACTTAAAGAAGAAGTGGATCCAGATGAAATGTTAAAATCCTCAGAACACCATATACAACCACTTAACAATCATGCATTCCTTCTTTTCTCAAACTTTCTTCATCTCATCCGATAACACTTTAGTTCTTGACTTTTTCTTTTTCTTTTTTGTTCGTTCAGATAAATACTCTAATCGACTAACAAGTGATTGTGCCAATATGACAGTGAAAACTAAGAAGACAGATACTCCAACTATAATTAATGATGCAGTAAATAATCTTGCCACGTCAGAAGCAGGAAGAATATCACCAAATCCTACAGTAGTTATTATGGTGACAGTGTAATAAAATGCTTTGATATAATTATCAATAGGTGGAGTGAATTCACTTCCATAAAAAAATGAACCCACAGTTCCATATAAAATAACAAATACAATTGCCCAAGCTAAAGCAATATATTTTATATCAAGAAAAAAAGGTAAATGCAATCTATACTTCTGTCCACTTGCGTACACCAGAACAAAAATAATGATTGAAAAAATTATCCCAAATATGTTAACTTGCAAACCGTTGAGTACCACAGATGCCAATAATAGAATTAATGCTGCTTGCCAAGCAAACCTATCTTTCCGATATAAACCATAACTAACAACAGTCATTATCCATCCTACAACAAGTTGAGAAAATCCCAAAAACTGAACAATCCCATGCGTAAGTAACTGAAGAACCAAACCCCTAGTTTGCAAAGCAAGAATTGAAACAATAATATTGAAAATACCAAGCAACAATACAAGAATCGCAACGGCAGTAGAATTCATATTTTTAATTCTACGTTTAATACCAAGAATCAATGTTTAACCGATAATAATACGTTTTACTTTTACTTTTTGGTAAATTATCTGCGATGACTCTATTGATCATATTTGGTCATAGAGGCTGTAAAATAAAAAGGGGGGCGCGTATGTTTTTATAACATTCCGCGCTGTTTCATCGTAAGTACGGCTGCGCCAATTATGGCAATTACCGCTACTGCAATTGCTACATATGTTACTGTTCCTGAAGAACCTACTTCCTCGGTTTCAGTAACTTCATGTGTCACTGTAGAAGTTTGTGTAACTGCATCTGCAGTTACAGTATTAGTGACAGATGATGTTGCGGTAGTAGTGGTTACTGCTGTTGTGGTAGTTGTTACACGTGGTAAAGTAGTTGTTGTTGTTAGAGTGTTTGTTGTTGTTGATGTTGCAGTTGTAGTTCTAGTGATTCTTGATGTTGTTGTTACAGTGTTTGTTGTTGTTGATGTTGCAGTTGTAGTTGATACTGTAGTAGTTGTTCTCGTTACAGTTATAGTAACTGTTGTAGTTGAAACTTCGTCTTCTTCTTCTACTACTGGTTCTTCGTCTACAGCTTCTGCAAATGTTACTGTTATTTCTGTTGTGTCTCCGTTACCTGCATCTGACACTGAAATCCTGTATGTTCCAAGCGGCATCATTACAGTTGCGGTTGGTGGCCAAACTAATACACTAGTGCTGAATGCACCATCGGAATCAGTTGAGGCTTGACCGAAAGCTACTCGTCCACCGGCTGGATTGTATACTTGGATTGCGACAGCTGAGTCAGGGGTAGCAGTACCTGAAACGACAAGAGTGTCGCCAGGATTATACTCTGCCTTATCAGCTGATAATGTCAGAACAGCTGCTGCTAAAGGTACAATGACAATTGTCAAAAGTAGTAGAGATACAAGATATACTCCTGTTCTACTAATTTTGAGGTTATTTGTGATTGCCATGTTTTAGTCACCTTATACTGCAGTTACAGTCAATGATGATACTGGTGATAATGCTACTGCGTTTGATAGACTTTCCCAAACGAATATTTCTATAGTGTATTCGCCTGCGCTATCTGGTGTCCAGCTTATTCCTGGAGTAACACATGAACCTGCTGCTAAGGTATTGCCTTGTATCCAGTTGATACTTACAACAACACCGTTTGCATCTTTGACTTGTACTATGTATGTGAATGTATGGGATGTTGCATCATCATTGCACACTTCTGTCTGTAATACAGACACAGTACCGACTGCTGGGGAAGCTGCATTGCCATTTGCGTCAACGGCTGCAGGTGTACCAGCTGGTACTCTTTCAAGTGGATCTAATGAAACTCCAATTATTCCTGTTTTCACTACATTAGAGACTAAACCTGTTGCATTTATTCTATCTTTGTATGTAACTGTAATTGCATCACCAGTTGCTCCTCGAACTTCGTTAGTTGTTGCTGGTATTCCGGCAACTATCTTAACTTTAGCCTCGAAGATTCCTGATCCTACAGCTGTTTCAGGCAATGTTACATTTTGTCCTAATACCCAGCTATCAGTAGTGATAACTGCGGTTACACTTTCAACTATGTTTGATGCTGTGTTTTGATCCATATCAGTAACAGTTACAGTGAGGAAGTCACCCACTAGTACAGTTGATGGCGATGTAGCCACTGTACCAGTTACAGCTGCAATGGTTGCAGTTGCTGTTATAATAACTCCGGCTGTTCCTGCTGCATCCTTTGAATCAACAAAGTATGCTGTTACGGTGTCTACAAGTGCAGTCTTAATAGCACCTGTGCATGCGCCTGCGGTGGCTGTTGGTGAAAGCACTATATTCCATGTAAATGTGTCATCAGTTTTTGTTGGGTTTGATATATCAGTTGTTCTACATGAATCTGTACTCGTTTGTACGAGTGATAGTTGAACGGCTGATACGCCTGCTAGTATTAAGTCAGCATCTGTTACATTTATCTGGACTGTTGAATATGGACCATATGAAGTTGCATCAAGAATTATTGATGCGTCATTTGAACCAATAAGTGATGAGCCAGATAAAGCTGATGTTTGGAATCCTGTTGCATAATAACTGGTGGCTGTTGCAGGGTCAGTGTAACTTGCCGAAATCAGATCTCCAGCATTAAATGATGGAGAGTCAATTGGGCTTTGTGCACCGGCTCTCTTTGAGCCATTAAAGATACCAGAATTTACAGCAGTTTCAGTTAATGTAAGGGTATTAACTGCTTGTGTGTTTGTAGCGTTCTTGATTGTGATTGAAACAGTGTCTTTTGTAAGAATGTTGTCGTTGAGGTCATTATCAGTAAGTGTGAACACGACAGTTCCATTTAGGTTTACTCCAGATGGAGTTACAGAAAGTGAAGCTGTTGATGGTGTTATAGTACCTACTGAATCGATGTGGTCTCCAGTTGCCATTGGTTCACTGTATGTTGCATTAAATGCTCCTCCAATCATAAGGGATCCAGTTACAATACTATCTGAGCCATTATTGACTAGCCAATGTGTTCTAGAGCTAGTTACAACGGTTACATTAGTTGATGCACTGAGTAAGTTATATGTGAAAGTTCCAGTGAATATACCTGTATTTTGACCGGTTTCAGTAACAGCAATGCTCAAACTTGAGGCAGAACCGTTAAATTTGACATGTTGATTTGTTGCGTTCTTTGCATAAAGTGAAACAGTTGTGCTGTCTACTGCTGCAATATTTGAGTTTTCATCAGCATCAGTTAAGGTTACCTTAACAGTGATAGCGAGTGCTGGTGTTAGTGGAAGTGTGGTTCGGTCTAACGCGATAGTTCCTAGAGTTCCGCCGATAGTTGCAGTTCCAGTCTTGGTTGCCGCGTTAACATGGTCTCGGTATGTTGCAGTAAGAGTGTCACCAGATGTTCTGGTACCACTAAGTTCTGTGCCTAGATCTAAGTGAAGTTCAAAGACACCTGTATTAATACCGGTTTCAATCATTTGTCCGCCCTGTAAGTTTGCTGCTGTTAGATTTGTGGTTGTAGTTCCATCACTTGATGTGAAGCTAAGATTACCCATTACCAGTGAATTTCCTGCATGAGTTACATTAAGCTTATAGTCATTACCGTTTTCAGCTAAGTTCAATATTTCTATTGCTAGCTTGTTGAGATTAGCATCAGGTTCAGTTACCGAAAGTACTGCAGGTACACTTGAAGCTGGAGCATAGCTCGCTGCATCAAATGCTACGGATGCTGCAGTCCTCGATAGACTAAATGATGTTTCTGAGTAATGACTTGCTGTAATCGAAACAGGGTCATAGTAAGTGGCTGCAACAGAAGCAGCACTACCCATAGGCACTACTATACCAAGAGCAGCAGTACCGTTCCCTGAAAGGATCGGAGTGTTGCCCGTAGCATTATGCGTAAAGGATACTACACCTGTGAAATTACCAGAACTTATTGCGGTTTCAGCAACAGTAAGGTCTCCAACTAAGGATGTTGCGCCTACTGTAATTGCGAGATGAACTGTGAAATTGCTTATTGCTGCAGTTGTTCCAGGAGTGTCTTTAGCTAGGCTGTTTAGATTTCTGTCATCATCAAGTAATTGTACTGTTACACCAGTAGTGAATGTACCTGTTGATGAAAGAGCACTGATAACACCATCTGTAGATCTTATTTGAACATCTACAGAGCCTGGTGAGGCTGTATTACCGGTATCGTCATCAGTTACTGCGACGGTTATTAAATCACCATGTGCTTCTGCAATGGTGGTTAAGCCGACGCTTAAGGTAAAGATTCCTGAGTTTACCGCGGTCTCTGTGAAGTTACCCATCCCATTTACAACTGTCTGTGCTACCCCATTCAAACTAAGGGCTAGACTAGAATAGTTGTAGTTTCGTAGGGCTGATGTATCTGCTACAGTTGGATCCAAGTTTTCAGTTGGATCTGTGACCGTGATAGACAAAGTTGCATTTATTGGTGCTGTAGATCGATCAGCTGTGACACTTGCAGCTTTTGTGTTTGCATGAGCAAGTGTGACAGTTTCACTTCTTTCTTGATATGTAATCACTACAGCTGTATCAGCAGTAGCGATTGTGAACATTTGTACAGAAGGCCATTGACCAGAAACAGTACATGCAGTACCATTGATTTCACCTTGGCAGGAAGATGCTGAAGGTACACTTGCAGCTGGAATATCTGTTCCAACTCTGTATCTATCAGAATAACCTGCATCGCCTACACCGCCGTCTCCACCGACCGTTGAGTCTGCAGTTACGTTAGCTATGTAGGCAACAAATGTTCCCGCAATAGGGGTTTTAGTCATATTGATTACTTCTTGACCGGCAAGATCTGTAACGACTGAAGGGAATGAACCGGTAGCGATACCAGCATCAACAACCCTCACCTCGATTACATTATCTTCACCAATTTGTGTCTGCGTTACACTCAAGTAGGAATTCGCAGCTGCTGCAGGCATAACTACAAGTGGTATTAGGCCTACAAACATGCTGGTTATGAGTATAGTCGCAAGTGCGAGTGATGTCGTTTTCGTTATAATATTAGTTCGTACTTTATTATTTATTTTAAGAGAATTCATATTACGTTCTCGGCAGCTTAGCTTTCAAGATGTATATTTAACGTTTATGGACAATTCGTCCATCTTTTAGGTCAAATTACCTCTATTTCAGCCCTTTTTGCCTGAAACTCCTTAATAAAGGCTCAGAATTATTCAAATACATATAAATGTTATGTTTAAAAAATCCAGTAACTTCTTCCAGCACCAAGAAAAATAAAAGTATCTATTAAATAATACACTGATATGCCACAAAAACCTAAAGAAAAAATCCTTAAGATAGATACAATATTCAATGGAAATATTATAAATTTACAGAAAAGGACTATCAAACTTCAATCTGGAATAATCATTCAAAGAGAAATAATAAAACACCCCGGTTCAGTAGCCATAATCCCTCTTATCAACAATGAAACCATAATTCTAATAGAACAATACAGAAGTGCATTAGGTAAGGTAATACTTGAGATACCTGCAGGAACATTAGAACATGATGAACAACCAGTGGACTGTGCAAAGAGAGAACTTTTAGAGGAAACAGGGTACCAAGCAACCAACTTTAGAGAACTTCTTGTTAACTACACAACACCAGGATATAGCGATGAAAAAATGTACTTCTACCTAGCAACAGATCTTATACATAAAGAACAAAAACTTGAAAGAGATGAAAATATTAGAACAAGAAAGATAAAATTAGACGAGATAAACCTAATGATCAAGAATGGGGAAATAAGTGATATGAAAACGATATGTGGAATATCTAGATTAATCTCTGAATAGCAAGATTATACAAACGGATTTTCCCATTTTAGAATAACTTCAGCAACCTCAGGTCTAATCATTTCAGGAGGAGGTTTTTCACCTTTCAGTAGTATATCCCGAAGCTTGGTACCACTAAACTCCACCCTGACTTCAGGATCTGGACATTCCAAATTCTGCGCAGGAGCGTGTGGACAAGTCTTATCATTAGCTGAACTTCCGCACGTTCTACAATAGAAGAATGATGGAAAAAATAGAGGAGATATACCTAAATCTGGAAACTTTTCAAAAATTTCTTGAGCTGCATACGGAGGATAGAAATTACCTACACCTGCATGATCACGTCCCAAAATAAAATGAGTACAACCATAATTCTTCCTAATTATCGCATGAAAAATAGCTTCTCTAGGTCCAGCATACCGCATCTCGGTTTGAAGAATTGCTAACATTGCACGTTCCTTAAGATAATAATTATCTATTAGTACACGATATGTTTGCAGAATTACTTCATCCTTAAAATCGCCGGGTTTTTTTCTTCCAATTACTGGATTAATAAAAAGTCCATCCACAAATGTAAGAGCAGTTTTTTGAACATATTCATGACCTACATGCGGAACATTCCTAGTTTGAAAACCTACAATAGTTTTCCATCCCCTATCATCAAAAGATTTTCGAGTTCCAGCAGGAGATAAATGATATCTCGGATACAGAGACTTAGGAGAATCAACTAGATTTATTGTTCCACCCAACAAAATATCTTTGAGTTTAAAGGCTTCAGTAACTCCAGGGTGATGCATATCAGTAGTTCCGTATACTTTTTCAGCTAACTCTTTTTTATTGAATGAATATTTATCTTCAACATCCATTGTTGCAATAAATTGGTCACCGGAGTTTAATCTCACAGTATCCCCTATAGATACTTTTTTGGCTTCTTCATTAGTGATATCAAGAATGATAGGGATGGTCCAAGCCTGATCATTACTCAATCGCATAGAATCCATAACATTATCAAGATCATTTTGAACTAGAAATCCTTCAAGCGGACTATAGACACCTGTCGCGATGTTTTCAATCTCTTTTACTCGCCGTTGATTTACTTTTATTTCTAATAACTCATTTTTTTCATTTATTAATTTCTCTTTTTTTCCATCTTTCAGAACCCTGTTAATTAGATTTCCACCATGTGGGTTAATCATCTAAAACTACACCTCTTTCATTCTCAAATATCTTACAGTTCAATTAGTAAACACCAATTATATCCATGTGCATCTTACAGCAAGTATATAACTATAGTTATAATCATCATTAATAAACAAACTCTTTATGTGTCGCCTGCACATAGCATAGATGAGATAAAAGTTGCCGATTTCATTCGTTCTTGTAAATAGTGACCCGGAAGTCGAGGAAGAACTGATGGAAGATCTAATAAAAGTGGAGGGAGTTAAAGAGGTCCATTCAGTCTATGGAATATATGATTTTATTGTGAAAGTTGAAGCTGAATCTTTAGAAGAATTGAAAAACACAATAACTTGGAAAGTTAGAAGATTAAGCAAAGTTAAAGCTAGCGTAACAATGGTTGTCGCCCAATCCCGTACATCTTAAAAAAAAGAAAAAACATTAATGTTAGTTTTTTTGTAGTATTCTAAATACAGAATTTAATAATTCTATTATGAATAACTGAGACTATTATTTTATCAATTTCTATTTACTAAGAATTGCAACACTTATTCTAGTCTAATTTAGCTTCAATCAGTGCACCCCATTTCATCCACATTTCGTCTTTAAAACCACCGCCCTCTGGAAGTTTAGAGATGGTTACATTATTCTCTGGAATCAATTCTCTTAATAACATCTCATAGTTTCGACGCCAGTGTCGCTCGTAAACTCCAAGAGAATTTTGTGAGTCAAAAGAATGCCATTCTACAAAATAAACTCTTCGCCGAGCAATTCGGACAATATCAGTCACTACTTTCCTAATTTTATCTGGACCAATATACATCAGAACCGCATCTGTAAGCACAATATCAAAACTATCATCCAAAAACGATTCGAGTTCATCTGCTTTTCCCACTGATAGTTTTATGTTCAATTTACCTTCTTGTTTTAACCATTCGTTTCCATTTTTAACTGACCATTTATTGATATCCACACCAAATAAATCTGCTTCCGGAAACTTCTTAGAAAGTAGATATAAATTAGGTCCATCGCCGCAACCTACTTCAAGCAAATTCTTAATTTTGCGAAACTTCGAGATTTTCGCAACAAGAAAGCCTCGATGGGGATGATTTAGGGTAGTGGAACCACTTGCATAAGAAGAGGATTGGGAAGCCCATCGTCTCTCTTCAAATTTTGTACCAACAAGAAATCCTATAATTGACATGAAACCACGGTAAGTCCACCTTACAATTCGATACATTATGGCATACCGTCTTAGAAAAGATAGCAATTGTTATCTCAATCTAGTTAAATTTCACTTATAGAAGTTGTGAAGAGAATCAACAACAAAGCCAACATCAGAATCACTGAGCTCAGGGTGCAACGGAAGTGAAAGAACTTCACGAGAAATCTGTTCTGTTAAAGGTAGATTAAAGTGATCTAAATTCAGAGCTTTGTGTTTATGAAGAGGTTTAGGCCAAGAAACTAAAATTTCTATCCCTTGATTGCGAAGATAGGCCACAAGTTCGTCCCGATTATTGGAACGGATCACATAATTTTGATAGACATCATAAAAGTTACCTCCGTTTGGTGCAGGAGGTAATTGCAACGAAGCTAGGTCGGATAACCCTTCATGGTAGAGGTTTGCTATTTCTCTTCGTCGTTCTATCCATTTGGGTAGGTGATTTAGCTTAATTTTCAGAATTGCGGCATGTAAATTATCAAGGCGACTATTGAAGCCATGAAACAGAAATGCTCCGGTTTCTCTATCTTGGCCATGATCTCTAAGCAAGAATAACTTCTTGGCGATTTCCTTGTTATTTGTAACTATCATTCCACCATCTCCAAGAGTTCCTAAGATTTTTGCAGGATAGAAGCTGAAACAACCTGTCAAGCCAAAACTACCAGCTCTACGTCCTTTGTATCGTGCACCTACTGCTTGTGCAGCATCTTCAATAATATGGAGACCATGATCAGATGCTATTTTCATTATCGCATCCATATCACAGATTCTACCATTAAGATGAACAGGAATAATGCCTTTTGTTTTCTCTGTAATTGCTGCTTCAATACAACTTACATCAATATTATGATATTGGTCGATATCAACAAGAATTGGCTTTGCATTACATTGAGAAATTGTTGATACTGTTGCAGCAAAAGTATGAGCTACTGTAATTACTTCATCACTTTCAGTAATATTAGCAGCTTTTAATGATAAAAAGAGAGCATCTGTTCCGTTCGCAACTCCTATAGCATACTTTACATCCAAGAACTTGGCGAAATTCTTTTCGAATTCTTTAAGATGCCTTCTAAGGATATAGTCACCACCAATTAGCACTTCCTGAATAACAGAATCAACCTCCGATTTGATCTTTCTATAGTGCTCAGGAAAATCTACAAAACGGATTCGATACTCCATTTTATTACGACACCAATTCTCTAATCTTTGAAATTATTGTCTTAGATGTCGGATAATAAACTCCTTCCAAAGAAGAACTTGCTGGGGCAGGTGAATCTGGCAACGAAACACGCATAATAGGAGTTTTAAGATACTTGAATGCTTCATTCCCCACTATTGAAGAAACCTCTGCACCAATACCGGAACTTGGCCAACTTGCATCAACCACGATAAATCTGCCTGTTTTTTTTACTGAATTTATTAAAATGTCCTTATCTAATGGTTTTACAGAACGCATATCAATAACTTCAGTCTCGATTCCTTCATCGGCAAGGCTATCAGCAGCTTTAATCACCTCACCCACCATATATGAAGTTGCAGCTATTGTTACATCTTTTCCATTTCTTCTTAAAGCCCCTTCTCCTATTGGAACATTGAATAGTTCCTCAGGCACATCATCTTCACTCTCGTAAAGCCAACGATCATCAATATAGATAACAGGACCGTCATCCTCAACTGCTGAATTTAAGAGACCTTTGGCATCGTAAGCTGAACTAGGCATCACAACTTTTAATCCAGGAATATGTGTAAACATAGCTTGCAAACTTTGAGAATGCTGAGCAGCTTGTTCGCCTCCTCTATTTATAATAGTCCAAACGGTCAACGGAACATTCAGCTGACCACCAAACATATAATGCCAACTCCCAGCGTGATTAATCAATTGATCCATAGCATAATGCATAAAATCCATTCTCGGAAAGAGCAAAACTGGACGCATACCTGCCAAAGCTGCCCCTATTGCCACACCTGTAATGCCGTTTTCAGAAACTGGAGTATCGATAACTCGATTAGAACCAAATTCACTTAGAAGCCCGGTAGTTGTACATCCAACATACCATGGACTAGTAATTCCTTGGCCAATTAAGAATACTCGATCATCCTTCTTCATTAGCTGACGCAAAGTTTGATTTATCGATTTATTATATTGAATTCTTGTCATTGATGAAACTCCTCTGAATTAGCTAACTTTGAAAACATAATCAAGTAGACTTTCTTCCTGTGGAAATGGACTGTTCTTTGCAAACTTCAAGGATTCAGCTACTTCTTTTTCAATTTCACTACGAATACTAAGCATTTCTGATTTTGAAAGAAAATGATTACCTAACAATTTCTTTTCCAATCGTTTGATTGGGCCTTTTTCTTTCCAAAATGCTAATTCTTCTTTACTTCTGAGTCCTGTATTCAAATCATCATTAGGACCGACATGCCCCCGCCACCTGTAAGTCATACATTCGATCAAAGTAGGCCCTTCTCCTTGTCTAGCAGTATCTACTGCTTTTTTGGCTACTTTGAAAACTTCGGTTACATCATTCCCATCAACTTGAATCCCAGGTATTCGAAATATCTCGGCTTTCTTTCTGATATCTGTGTCAGCTAAATGATCAGAAATGTGGACATGAGTAGAATAAAGGTTGTTCTCACATACAAAAACAATAGGCAACTTTTTGAGTGCTGCAAAATTAAGAGATTCATACCAAACTCCCTCATTAGTAGCACCATCACCGAAGAAAGCAACCGAAACATTATCAGTTTTCCGAATTGAAAAAGATAAAGCTGCACCCACAGCAAGAGGAATAGACCCAGCCACAATTGCGGAACTCCCGATAAAACCCATTTCTGGAAAAGAGAGATGCATGGATCCGCCTCGTCCCTTGGAGCAACCTGTTACTTTACCGTAAAGTTCTGCCATCAAAGCATCCAAATTACAACCTTTAGCAATATAATGACCGTGAGAACGGTGTGTGCTGAAAACGTAATCATCAGTTCTAAGGGCAGCACATACACCTGTTGCAATAGCCTCTTGTCCAATATATAGATGACAAGGACAAATTATCTCATTTTTTCTAACAAGATCTCCAACCTTTTCCTCAAACAATCGGATTCTAAGCATTGATTTATACATAGTCCGCAGTTCATTTGATGATAAATGTTCCGTTCTTTCAGTCATAAAAAAAGAGCCTTCTTGTTCATAGTGTTATTCGTTCTTCTGTTCCAAAATATTTATACTGCTGAATGAATGTTTTTAATCCTTCTTTTATCCCTATTTTTGGAGACCATTTAAGAATCTCATTTGCCTTACTTGCATTAGCTATGAGTCTATCAACCTCTCCTACTCTCGGGGAAACATTTACAGGTTTTAGGTTACCACTTTTCCCACATAACTCAATAATCAAATTTGCAAGATCTAAAATAGATATTTCTTTACCAGTTCCAAAATTGATTGGTTCTGAAAGAGGCTTTTCATATTTGAAGAGCAAATCGTATGCACACACGACATCATCTATATGAGTATAATCACGTGTCTGAGAACCAGTTCCATAAATAATTGGAGGAAAATTGCTCAAAATCCTCCTAGTGAATATTGAAATAACACCACCGTAACCAACAGACTTCTGTCGTGGCCCATAAACGTTAAACATGCGGGGAATAACTACATTCAATCCATAAGTTTTAGCATATGCATAACATAACCTATCAGCAGCAATTTTACTTGCACCGTAAGGGTGTGGAGCATTTAAGGGATGCTTTTCATCAATGGGGGCATACATTGCTGAACCATATACTTCACTTGTTGAGGCGTGGATAACTTTTTTGACATCATAAAGCCTGGCCATCTCTAGAATATTTTGGGTCCCCATAATATTAATATCAAAAGTAAGCTTAGGTTCAACATATGACCTATCCACATGGATTTGTGCAGCAAGATTCAATATGGAATCTACGTCTTTAATGACCCGATCAAGAAGATCAGAATCTCTAATATCACCTTTTACAAGCTTAAAATTCTTATAATCGAGTAAATGCTTGATATTTGTTAGACTACCACTTAGAAAATTATCAAGACATATCACTGTATGACCTTCTTTGATATACTTCTCGCAAAGACTACTTCCAATAAAACCAGCTCCACCAGTTATCAGTAACTTCATCTTGTACTCCTTTTAGATAAAACCTCATAAAGGTTTTCCATCTTTGCCATCTCTTTCAAATGATTTAGTTTTTTGTTAATGATGTCTTGGTTTATTTCCCCAAATTTGGTCCGTTCTTTTTCATGATCAATTAGATAGATAATATTTTCAGCTAATGAGTTAGTATCTTTGGCAGGAAATAGAAATCCATTAACCCCATTCTCCACCCATTCCTTATTATCTCCAAAATCAGTTATAATAACTGGTACACCACAAGCCATTGCCTCTGCCGTACTTGCAGCTAACCCTGCATCGGATAATGATGAAGATACATATATGTCAGATGAAGCAAGATATTTCGCGACTTCCTTGTTTGGAATTGAACCTATAAAGCAAATATTCTGGGAGACTTGAAGTTTTTCAGCTAACTCCCTAAGAAACATCTCTTGTGATCCTTCTCCAACAACCACAAACTTTGCTTTTGAAACTTTCTTTAACACTATCCTTACTGATTTAATTAAGGTTTCAACATCATAGATAGGTTCCAGATTTCTAAGACTCATAATAATAGGTGAATTATCAAAAGTAAATCTTGCTCTTAATTCGGTACTTCTTTGCTTTGGATTAAATATCTGAGTATCTGTTCCAAAGTATATCAAATGTATTTTTGAATGAATTACTCCGAACTTTTCCAAAGATTTTATCATGTGTTTTGCATCGCAGGTAATAAGATCTGCCTTTTTCAAAGCATATTGCACCATATATCGGAGTATTCGAAATTGACCTGGATTAATCAAGATATCTGAGCCCCAAGTAGTTAAGATCATTGGATGATAATTTGTTAATGCTGCAATGAATCCATAATGAGATGCATAATGTGCATGAACTATATCAGGCATTTCTTTCGCTAATATGCTTCTTACACTCAGAATTGTAAATGGAGAGAAAACATATCTAAAAGCAGAATCTTTACCAGCTAAAGGCATAGGTATTCCCCCAACTAACTTATACTGTTTAATACCCATTTCATCATTCAGTTCGCTTGTTATTGCAAACACGTCATGCCCCCTTTTCTTGAAGTAATTGATCCATCGGATAGTGTGACAAGATTTGCAATCAGCAAAATAAGCAATTTTCATTTACTCACCATTTATTCCTAACAGACCACTGATATTTGGTGACACGATTTATAACGTTATACGAACTAAAATCATCAATAAAGAATTTCCAACTCCCTTAAAAAGATGTTTTTATCTTCAGTGGATGTGCTGACATAAACTATGAAGAAGGTCTTGATCATAACTAATCTTGCACATGCTGAACCTCGTATACCAGGCCTTATGAAATATCTCCCCGATTTTGGTTGGAACACGACTGTTTTGACAACATCAGAATACAATACGCACCTTTTTGATGATGATAATGTTAGACTGGACAAGAAAAATAGGATCATTACAGTACGTTACTTTGATATTCTTAATCACTTCATTATGATGATGAAGAAGATACTTGGTTATATTCCAGAAGAGAGCCTGAAAAGACAGGCAGATATACGGTTTGGTTTAAATTCACCAAAAACAAATATCATTAATCACCCTCTAAATTGGTTTAAAGAGGTTCTTTATTATCCAGATCAAGATAAATTTTGGAAAAAATCCGCAATCATTACAGGTTTTAAACTTATCAGAAATCAACAAATAAATATGATAATGAGCAGTTCTTCACCTGTCACAAGTCATATTATCGCTAAAGAATTAAAAAAAAGATGCGGCATCCCTTGGATAGCAGATTTGAGGGACCTGTGGTCACAAAACCATAATTACCCATATAGCTCATTCAGGAACTCGATTGATAGAAAACTTGAAGTAAAAACCCTCTCTAATGCAGATGCTTTAGTTACTGTTTCGAAGCCTTTGGTGAATCAATTAAAAAAAATACATCCGAATAAAACTGTTTTAGAAATTACAAATGGTTTTCATCTAGATGAAATGAAAAAAGATTGTAATTTAACATCTAAATTCACTATCACCTATACTGGTCAAATATATTTTGGAAAACAAGATCCTACAAATCTCTTCGCTCCTTTGAAAGAATTAATCTTAGAAGGCGACATCGACCAAAATGATGTGCAAGTCAGATTCTATGGTTATTTTGATGCTAGACTGACAAAAGTAATTCGAGAATATTTGTTAACTGATGTTGTTAAACAATATGGAGTAGTATCAAGGGAAGTAGCCCAACAAAAGCAGAGAGAATCACAACTTTTACTTTTTTTAAATTGGGAAGATAAAAGAGAAAAGGGAATATACCAAACAAAAATCTTTGAATATCTCGCAGCAAACCGTCCAATATTTGCAGTAGGTGGGTTTGGTAATGATGTGATTGAGAGATTACTTAATGAAACAAAAGCAGGAGTTTATGCCCAAAAAGAAGACATTAAAATAACCCTTAAGAAAATATACAATGAGTACAAACAAAAAAAAGAGGTCAGATGCCATGTAAGGCCAGAAAGTATCAATAGATATAGCTATCAAGAAAATGCTAAAACATTAGCTAAAAATTTTGATAAAATATTGATAAATAGAAAACATCAATAAATTAAAAAAAGGCTCTTTTTAACATATGTTACTTATAGGTAATTAAAGAGTATAAAGCGATTGATGAATAGACCTCCAAAACCAAGTAATATTGATGAGATGCAATTTATTTCATACTATCATCAAATTGAATTACCAACAAAAATAGGAGCAAAAAAAATATTAGAAATAGGAATTGGTGATAAGACAACATCGAATTATTTAAAACAACACAATTTTGAAATAATCACCTGTGATATAGATAAAAACAGAACACCGAATATTGTAGCCGATATCAGAAATCTACCATTTAAGAATAATAGCTTTGACACCATAATAACATTTGAGGTATTAGAGCATTTGCCATGGGATTACATAAATCAAATTATTGAGGATCTACATAGAATTACAGGAAAATTTGTCATTATCTCGGTACCTTACTCATCCCATCATTTCGAACTCGTAATTAAATTTCCTTTTATTCGAAAAATCTTAAAAAAAGATTTCATAGATATATTCTTTCGAATACCATTTCCAGTTCGCGACCTTAAATCAATTGATGAACCCCATTACTGGGAAATTGGGAGAAAAAGTTATTCTTTAAAGAAACTAAAGAAAGTTTTATTGAGAAAATTCAAGATAATTATTGAAACAAGACCTTTGTTACATTCATACCATTACTTTTTTGTGTTAGAAAAGATGAAAAGCAAATAAATGGATTAAAAAATAGAAACTAATTGTTGACAAAATTGTTTTGGTATCCAAAATAGTTAATCATTTTTTTCAGCATCAATTTTTAGGTATTTCATTATTTTTTCTTGATTTTCTATTATTTTCAATAGAGGTGGGTTGTATTTGGTTTGTTCAACAAAATCTGTCTCGAGCTGAGTTTTAAAATGCCATCTACCAACAATAATAGCTACTGGAATATACAAAAAGAGAAACACAAGAACAAACATTGTAAGACTAGTGAATATGGCATTGAAAAAACTCACTTGTTCTACGAGTAAACGGTAAAAAATTAAGATAAAGTTAGTTAAAGCCGTTGTATATACGAGGTAGGTTCCATGTCCTGAACGGAAGTATACCCACATTCTTCGACTAAAAGTAGTTTCATTAATATCTTGTATACGCTAAACCCCCAAAGCTATTCGAGTACACCCATTATATTTTTCCAACAAACTAATAAGGTTTGATACCAAATTTGAGACACAACACAATTTAAACTATTCAATGAGATATTGGTTCAGTCTAAACTTTAATTAAGTTTTATTAATGAAAAGTTAAATTGATGCGGGATCTTCGAGCCATTTATCGTATTTTACAAGAAGATTCAATGATTTCTCGATTGCATCGATATCTGCTTCTATCTCGATTGGTTTTCCGAAAATACGGGTTATTACATCAGCATCTTTTAGTCCGTGCCCTGTTGCTACGCAGACAACAGAATCTGTTTTTTCGATTTCTCCTTGATCGAGCAGGTTTCTCAGTGAAGCAATGGGAGTTGCACTTGCTGGTTCTGCAAAAATCCCCTCTGTTTGTGCCAAAAGACGTTGAGCATCGAGTATCTCTTGATCGGAAACAGTCTCAGCATGTCCTTTTGAATCATATATTGAATTAAGGGCTTTCATCCAACTTACTGGATTACCAATTCGTATAGCAGTAGCTACAGTTTCTGGAGATAATATAGGCTCAACAGTTCTCTGCTTCTTTCGGTAAGCGTTGACTATAGGTGAGGCGCCCTCCGCCTGAATTCCAATCATTCGAGGTTTAGTTTTAATCAATCCAACTGCTTCAAACTCATTAAATCCTTTCCAGGCTGCACTGATATTGCCAGCATTACCTACGGGCATCACCATACAATCAGGAGAAATCCCCAATTGTTCAGTTACTTCAAAGGCAATAGTTTTTTGACCTTCTATTCGAAATGGATTTATGGAGTTCAGAAGATATATCTGATTGTTTCGCTCACAGATTTTGAACACCATATCAAGCGAATCATCGAAATTACCTTTTACCTGAACTAATCGAGCACCATGAGCCATAGCCTGAGCAAGTTTTCCTACACCAATTTTTCCAGCAGGTACCAGAACTATGCATTGCATCCCAGCCTTCGCAGCATATGCAGCAAGAGATGCTGATGTATTACCTGTTGAAGCACATATTACTGTACTGACACCTAGCTCCCTAGCTTTGCTTATACCTACAGTCATTCCACGGTCTTTGAAGGACCCAGTAGGGTTTTCACCTTCAAACTTAATGAAAAGTTTTTTCAACCCAATCTTTTCAGCAAGTCGTTTACATCTATGAAGTCCAGTGCCCCCTTCATTGAGAGTAACTATGTTTACCCTATCATTTACTGGAAGGAAATCAGCGTACCGCCATACTGATAGAGATGTGTCACTCCATTTGTTTACACTTATTTTTTTATGCACTTCTTCAAGGTCAGTTACTACTTCAAGTATTCCACCACAATTTCCACATTTGTAGATAATTTCATTTACACCATAAGTACCATCACATTCAATGCATTTCAGATGAGCCATAATTAATCAGAGACCTAAACTTTCGACATATGTGAATAGATATATGATTATTAGTCTTGCGGCACATTGTTGATTTAAACAAGGGTAAAGGCAAAATACATCTAAGATTTGATACTAGCCACTGAACAAACATGAGGCTAATCCTAATAGGATATGGAGTAGTAGCACAAAGTCTCACTAAGATACTTACTGTAAGGAAGCAAGAGATTCTCAAAAGGCACAAAATGCATCCAAGGGTAGTGGCCATTGTAGATAGGGGTGGATCAGCTTTGAATCCAAAAGGTCTTGACCTTGAGAAAGTTGAAGCCACCAAAAAGAAATATGGTTCAGTTGCAGCCATACCTGAATATGGAAGTCCTGATAAAACTGCTCAAGATATCATTGAAAATTTAGATGCAGAAGTTGTAATTGAGGCTACACCAACAAATTTGAATTCAGGGGAACCAGGTATGTCACATATAGAAGAAGCATTGAAGTCTGGAAAGAATGTAGTGACTGTTAATAAGGGTCCTCTAGCGTTGGCACTTCCTGCACTTTCAGAAATGGCGACATATAATGATGTACACTTGAGATTCGGTGGAACAGTTGGGGGGGGAACACCAATTCTAGATTTTGGAAAGAAATGTCTTAGCTTTGATAAGTTAATAGCAATAGAAGGAATATTGAATGGTTCAACAAATTACATGCTCACAGAAATGGAGCAACATGGCACCACATTCGAAGAGGCCTTGAGTGAAGCACAAGATAAAGGGTATGCTGAAGCTGACCCTTCATTAGATGTAGATGGATTAGATGCTGCAGCTAAGCTAGTAATTATGGCTAATTGGTTTACCGATAAGGAGGTAACATTAAAAGATATTTCCATAAAGGGAATACGTGACATCAAACCTGAAAACCTAAAAGAGGCATCAGAACGAGGATTCGCTATCAAACTAATTGGAAGGATAGATGAAGAATTGAAAGTAGGACCTGGTGAGTTAAGGAAAAGTGACCCTCTGTGTATAGGAGGAACTTTAAACGCAGTTAAGTTTCAATCCGAATTTGCTGGAGATGAAATAATAATAGGGAAAGGAGCCGGTGGACCAGAAACAGCAAGTGCGATTCTCAGAGATTTGTTAGATATAAGGGAAAAGATGTAGAATAGTTGAAAAAAATGAAGATAATCATGAAGTTCGGAGGAACATCTTTAAATTCCGCAGACAAAGTCAGAAACGTATCTAGAATCGTGAAAGATCATTCACAAAATAATCAAATAACAATAGTTGCATCTGCTCTAAGTGGAGTAACAAATCTGCTGGAAAAATTAAGCAAACAATCTAAACATAACAGCAAAAAAATAATTGCTAATGAATTAGAGAAGTTCACTAAGTTACACACAAATATTTCTAAAGATTCAATAAAAGATCAGAAAATAAAAGAGGAAGTTCTTGAAAATATTTTATCCATAATTAATGAACTAAAAAGTGTTCTAGAGGGTGTTTATGCAATAGGAGAGATAACTCCACGATCGAGAGATAAAATTTTATCATTTGGTGAAAGATTAACGGTGACCATAATCACAGGAGCACTCAAAGATATAGGAATAAGTGCAGAACCCTTCACTGGAGCCAAGGTAGGGATTGTTACAGATGATAAATATGGAGAAGCTAATCCATTAATGAATATTACCAAAATGAGAATATCTGAAACTCTTCAACCATTATTGAGTAAGGGTATTATTCCTGTTGTAACAGGTTTTATGGCGGCCACCCAGACGGGTGACATAACAACATTAGGAAGAGGAGGATCGGATTTTACAGCAACTATTCTAGGAGCAGCCCTATCTGTAGATGAGGTGTGGATTTGTACAGATGTAAATGGTATGATGACAACTGACCCAAAGATAATATCAGATGCTAGAACAATTTCTCAGCTCAGTTATTCTGAAGCTTTAGAGATGACTGTTTTTGGGGCAAAAGCATTACATCCAAGAGCAATAGAACCAGCACGAGAAAACAAGATACCTGTAAGGATAAAGAACACTCTTGACCTAACAGGTCCTGATACCTTGGTTTCCAATGACCAAAGCGTCATTAAAGGGGAGATAGCAAAATCTGTAGCCTTGATAAAAGATGTAGCTATGGTGAATATAGGAGGCGCAGGAATGGTTGGTAAACCAGGAATAGCAGCAAAGGTGTTTGAAACATTTGCAAAAGAAGAAATAAACATCTTGATGATATCACAGAGCGTTTCTGAAGCCAATATTAGCTTAGTAATCCATAAACATAATCTTGAGAATGCAGTAAATACACTTGAGTTATCACTACTTAGCAGGGGCTTTGCAAATCGAATAAATGCAGAAGATGATGTATGTGTTATAGCAATAGTAGGCGCTGGAATGAAAGGATCACAAGGTGTTGCGGCTCGAGTTTTTAAGGCAGTAGCTGATAAAAGAATTAACGTGCGAATGATTGCACAAGGTTCATCTGAACTGAATATATCCATCGTTGTAAAAGAGAAGAGCTGTGAAAAGGCTGTAATGGCTATCCATAAAGAGTTTGATATGGGAAAATCCTAAAAGATATTACTAATAACTGGAAATCAACATATTCATATATAGAAAACCCATAGTGAAGATGATAGACAAAATGAAGAAGACTGCCATAGTTGGTGCAACGGGGATAGTAGGACAACAATTCCTTACTGCATTAAAGGGTCATCCATGGCTGAAAATAACGACTTTGGCAGCATCAATAAAATCAGCAGGAAAAAATTATGAAGATGCACTCCGAGATCCGAAAACACAAGCACTACGCTGGTACATTAATGAAGAACCACCTGCAGAATTTCTAAAGATGAAAGTTGAAGATGCATCTAATTTAGATCCATCAAAATTTGATGTTATATTCACAGCAATAGAATCAGATCAGGCTAAGAAACTGGAGCCGAAGTTAGCAGTAAAGACCGCAGTCATTAGTACTGCATCAGCATTTAGATATGAATCGGATGTGCCAATAATTATTCCTGGAATAAATTCTGATCATATATCGCTGCTAGATATTCAGAGAAAAAAAAGAGGTTGGGATGGATTCATAATTCCCATTCCCAATTGTACAACTACCGGATTGGCAATTAGCCTAAAACCGATAAATGATTCATTTGGACTTAGAAACGTAATAATGACATCAATGCAAGCAGTTTCTGGAGCGGGAAGAAGTCCAGGAGTACCTTCATTGGATATAACTGACAATATTATACCATTTATTCCAAATGAAGAAGAGAAGATTCAGGATGAGACCAAAAAGATTCTGGGGGTAAAAGAAGGTAATAATATTAAAGAAGCGGACTTCAATATCAGTAGTACATGCACTCGAGTTAACGTTTTAGAAGGGCATACAGAGAGTGTTTTTGTTTCCACAAAAGAAAAGTGTACTATTAAGGGAATCAAAGAAGCAATGGAACAATACACTGGAACACTTATGGATAAAGGATTACCATCAGCACCAAAGAAATGGATAGTAGTAAATGAAGATCCGTTTAGGCCTCAACCTCGACTTGACCGTAATGCATATGGAGGTATGGCGACAACAATAGGTCGAATTAGAACCGATAATGTATTGAAAAATGGAGTGAAATATCTTCTGGTTACTCACAATACAAAGATGGGTGCAGCTAAAGGAGCAGTAATGGTTGCAGAGCTATTAATTAATAGAGGGTACATTTAATCTAAAAATAACATAACTTTTTTGCGAATTTACGTTTACTAAATTATAATCAATATAATATTTATATTTATTAACAGTATTTAATTTAGACAATGGAGTTAGCAGGTAAAAATTATGAAAATTGATGAAATTGATAGAAAAATCTTAGAATCACTTGTCAAGGATGCCAGTATTTCAATACCCAAATTAAGTAAGAAAATAAAAGAAAACCCTTCTGTATGTTATAGTCGAATTAAGAGACTTGTACGAAGAAATCTCATTAAGAAATTTACAATAGTGGTGAATGAGGAAAATTTAGGATATCCAATGAAAGCAATTGTAGGTTTGAATACAGATATTAAACTTAGAGAAAATATTCTTGGAAAAATCAAGAACCTTCCAGAAACAAGAGTAATTCAGGAAGTAACAGGTAGATTTGACATTATGATGGAGATTAGGGCACGCTCATTAGATGATCTACATAAGATAGTGACTGGAAGTATTGGACAAATTGAAGGAGTTGTTAGAACCGAAACTTTGATAGAATTGAAGACAGTTGTACAGGACCCTTCATTTGAAAATAGATAATATCTTGAAAAAAGTCAAACATTTTCCAAAAAATCCATTAAACTTTAGACTAAGATTTACCATTCCAAATGACACGTTGTGGGAAAGGTATCTCTATACCAGCTTCATCTAATACTTTCTTAATCTGTTGAACTATCTCAGTTCTAACCTCAAACCAGACTGAAGAAGGAGCCCACATTCGGATAGAAAGGTTTACAGAAGAATCAGACAGTTCATCAACGTAAACTAATGGAGCAGGTTCTGCTAAGACTAGTGAGTTTTCGTTAATTGTTTTAAGGATAATATCAATTGCTTTTTTCATTTCCTCATGATATGCAATACCCACAGTTATGACTACTCTTCGAGCAACGTATTTTGAAAAGTTATGTATTGTTGAAGTGAATAATTTCTCATTAGGGATTCTTAGATTAACACCATCAAACGTTCGAATACTTGTGGATAAAATATTGATTTCCAATATAACTCCATAAAGATGTTCATCAATTATTCCAATTGGATCACCAATAGAAACGGGTTTATCTATCTGTAAAAATATTCCAGATATCAAGTTAGCAACAACTGATTGAGTTGCAAAACCTATCACGATACCAAGTATTCCACCTGCAAGCATAACCCCAGTAAAATCTATACCCAAATATGAAAGGGCCGCCAGTGTTGCTACAATAATTGTAGTATAATATATAATACGTTGAATCAGGTTTGAAGCATTTTCAGACATAACAGATGAAAGGAGTTTGCCAGATGTCATTCTTGCTATTCTACCAATAATAATACCCACTACAATAACAATTAGAGCAAACAACAATTGACCCGCAGTGAAACCAAACCCAGGAAGAGCAGTATCTATCCAGTTCATCAATATCCATGCTCCATGACGAATTTTCCTTCGACACCAAATCCTCCACGCTCCAAGAAACCTAACCTGAATTTCTTTACACTTTCAGCAGCCATTGGTACTTCTTTCAGACCATGTAATGGAGGTTTGTTGTTTAGAAACAGTGAAGCAATGGTACCATCCTCGATCAATAGATTTGAGTCCTCAAGATAAACAGTGTCGCCTGAAAGATAGAGGTCAACCATATAGGCATCCATAACTATTTTGTGAACAGTGACCCAGTCTGCACTTTTGTTTTGAAATTTCATTATTATTTCCGCTTCTTCATATGGTACTGCTTTTTCTTCAGAAGATATAATTGAGGTGTGAAGTCTGCAAATATACCCCATATTTGGTTTGCCATATAGCCCATATTTGGGAAAGGATAAGGAAAATGCATCAATCATGTAGTTACTGTTTTTGCTTATTGTAAAGACACCTATTTCGATTGGCATAGTAAGATGATGAGTAACTGATGATTTAGGAGGAAGTGCAATGGGAGATTCCAGATTAACCATTATATTATGAGCCAACTGCCGCGGCATCTGAATAGGTCTAACAGGGTATATTGCGAGCTTAACTTTCCCTTTTCTTGAAGAAAAGACAGTTTTTGAAGATGTTTCTCCTTCATGGTCACGCCTATAGATGTACGAGTCATCACCAGTCTTTTTTAAAGAAATTTGTTCATTTCTAAACTTAATAGTAAAACCATCTTCAATTGTATATAGACCGAATTTCTTCACCAAAGTACTACCACGATTTTCTTTCCATCAGAGATTAAAAGTTAGCTATATATTTATCATCATTGGAAAGATTTGAAATCAAAAGGCTCATTCTTTTTTTATGGATAGTCCCAATACACCTGCTATAGTACTTAGAATCGGCGCCAAAAAACCTGCACCTGTAAGCAGAAAGACTACTGAAAGGATAATCAAGACAATGCCACCTTGCCTATCATTCAGTCGGACGGCTATCCATCCTAACATTATTATCCCTACAATAATTGTGGTAATTCCAGCCACCAAAAAATTAGGGATAATAGTCATAGCTGGAAAACAGTTGGGTTCACATTCTGTTCCACCAACAGCATTAATTATGATACTTGTCGGCGCAACATTTCCCTGTAACACTTCAGAATATCCATGAAAAACACCAAGAAGCACCGCTGCAACTCCAAATATTATGGCGACTATCTTTTTTTTAGAAGCCATTCTAATTTTTTTATGGATTGTTGCAAGTATTTAAGGTTGTATTTAGGAGAATTGATTGATGAAAAACAAAAGAATAATAGATTACATTATTCTGTTTACATATCTATACGTTCTCAGGTAAAAATTAAAATCTGTCATTACTAAAGAATAAGTGATCTTGATGAAAAATCTTTTACAGAAGTACATTAAGATAGAGAGGGAGACATCTTTACCCAATGTTCAATCTTGAAGCATCAGAAAATATTGAATCACTTCCCAAGAATATAGTGAAGAAAATTAACAAAAGAATCAAATATGTTAATGATGGAATTTCTAGAATTGAGAAAGCAACAGGAATTACTTACCCACCATATAATATTAGGCCGGTGATAATTTTATCAGAAAGTGAAGTTGAATTAGGGCAAAGAGGAGTAATATATGCAAGAGTTATTCCAGAAGAAGGGCCAGCTGGTCTTCTTATTTCGGTTGAGCTCTCGGCACCTTTAGTTGCATTTGGATTAAAGGGAACAATACAAGCTGTTTTGGCACATGAATTCATGCATTATGTGGAACTTGTAAGGAAATTCACTACTTTAGATATTCTTTCAGATGAAACCGTAGGTACATTACACGAAACTATTTACTCAGATTACGAGAGATTATACGAACCCAAATGGCTTTTCCAAGATAGAGGACTAATAAGACTTCTCAATAACAGATTTCTTGATGGACTTGTAGACGATAAATTAAATAAGAATACGTTAAAAAAATGGGTTGAAAAAGGTCTCCCTTCTGTAACTCTACCTCCAGATGCAAATGTTGTTAGAATTCCCATTGCCGCAATACTAAAAACTAATTTCGACCCGTTGCTAAAGAATAGGCTTGAAGAACTTGAAAAGATAAGGGCCGTAGATAATGCAAAATAAATCAGGTAAAAAAGGAACACTCAATAAAACGGATACAGAAACATTACTCAGAATATCAAAAGAAATATCTTCTAAAAAAACGATTATAGGTATTGCAGCGTATGGTTCTCAAGTAGCTAATTATGCAACGGAAGATAGTGATTATGATATAATTGTTGTTCTAGATAACTATAGTCCTAAAGTAAAATATCGTTACATTAAGGGAGAATTAGAAATATCGGCACTTCTTGTTGATAAGGAATCAATATTAGCTGATGCCCAAAAGGCATCTCTTGGAGAATTTGTTGCAGGTAGATTACTTAACATATACTTACCCATTAAAGGTAAAAAATTCTTCAAAGAAGTTGAAAATATTATTAAAAAAAGAGTGATAGCTGAATCACTAAACGAGATTGGATCATCTCTGGGTGAATTTTCACAAGAAATATTAATTCCAGTGGAATACTTTCTATATGATAAACTCAAGAAACGTTCTTCGATTTATCCTCCTGTTCTTTATAGTTACTCCAAAACTTATGGGGATGAGTTAAGGGCTAAAAACACAGAAGCAGCTTGTCCAGGATTTCGGGTTGCATTGAAAGACCTAGAATCTAAGAAGTTGATTACTCTGAAAGATGGGTTAGTAAGAATAAAAGATAGTAAATCCAAAGGGTGGACGACTATTTTTTCAGGAATAATCAAACATACACAAAGAGGGCTAACCCAATATGCCGTCCACGGTTATGCTGGAACAGTTGGTCTCAACATCATAAGTAAAGAATTGATGTCCAAAATATCTAGAGCAAAGAAGGGATACGAGGTCCCAGAAGTGATAAGAAATCCAAAGTCTCTTTGGAGGCTAAGTGAAGGAGATCTTATCGTAGAGGAAGAAGAATGGTTACAGAAAGTTTTTGAACATTTTCAGTTAAAAGGAGATGTTATAACGAATAAGGACAGTATTGGAGATATCTATTCCTCTTCAAAAGTATATTCTGCTAGCGATAAAGAACAAAATGTAAAGTTCATTGTGAAAAGATTTGTAGACATAAAAGCGATGAAGTGGATTGTTTTGAATATCTGGGCATTAATGTCAAAGAGATTCGACATGAGTCCCATATCTAGGCTCTCTAGAGAGTATTCTTCGTTGAAAGAAATTCGAGAAATTGGTCTAAATACACCAAGGGTTTTGTTAGTTGCATTTAATCAAAGAATACTCGTAACTGAATTCATAGAAGGTTCAAATTTGGGAGAGATACTTTCAAAGGTTTTCAAAGGAGAAAAAAATATGATGAAATACATTAGAATTTATGGCGAAGAATTAGGAAAAGCACATAAATCTGGGTACACACTTGGAGATACTAAACCAAGCAATTCTATTCTTTCAAAAGGTAAGATATTCTTAATTGATCTTGAGCAAGCTGCAAAGAATGGGGATAAGAGCTGGGATATAGCTGAATTCATTTATTATTCATCAAAACTTACTTTGGATACTAACGCTGCAAAACAATTGGTTGGAGAATTTCTGGACGGATACTTAGAATATGGTGATAATAAATCTGTAAAAGATGCTCATAAACTGAAGTATCTTGCTCCATTTCAACCAATAATAGCACCAAATGTTGCTGCAGCAGTTAGAAAAGTGATAAAAAAACGAGCAGAATAATTACATTATTTTACTGTTTGAATTGAGTATAACCACATTTCCCACATGTATCTCTGTCATGATGTTCAGAGAGAAACACACCTTTTCCACAACGTGGACAGTCTTTCTTTAACTTTTTCAGTTGGTCTCCTTCAATCTTATAAAATTTCCAAACTTGTGTACTAGGCTTTATTTTTTTGACTTGTCTCTCTTTATGAGGTTTGGCAACTGGTTCATCTTCTTTAGGTGTTTCGTCTATTTTTTCAGATTCGGTTGCAGTTTCTTCTAATTCTTTAGATTCTGTGGTCTTTTCTTCCGACATAATTATTCCTTCTTTTGTTCTTCTGTTGCTTCAGATGGTGTTTCTGATTTTTCTTCGGGTTTTACTAGTTCATCTTTTGTATCTTCAGATGAATGAGTGGTTGATTTGGATTCTAATTCTTCCTTTGAAGTTTTTTCTGTATCTTCAGTTGAAGATGTTTTGTCAACTTCTTGGATGGGTTCAGCTTTCTCTTCACCGGTATTTTTTGAAGGAGTTTTAGATTTTTCGGTTTTAGGTGTTACAGGTTTATTCCTTGTTAATATATAATCAGAAATATCTTTTTTTGCATTATCATCGTTATCATAAATATAAAACAAACCTTTAGCATCTCGCGAACCTGATTCACCATCAATGGAAACAACAAAAACTTTCTCGTCAGTGGTCTTTATCTCTTTAGACAAAGCCTGGATAGCATCATTACGATTGAAACTACCATATGAATCTCTAAATATACACTCTACTTCTCTACGACCTACAAGTAAATTCTCAATATCGCGATTAATCTCAATATTCATTTAGCTGCACTCGAAACCTCCAAAATCCGCGGTATATTAATACCTTGCCAATAAAATACATCACATATAAATCCCCATCATATTTAGCATTGTAATAACAGATTTCCTAATTTCTAGATCTAGACAATTAAAAACTAATCCAATTCGAGGCTGTCCGTAGACCACAATTGTACCTATGGGGTATGACGCCATAATAGGAAGTGCAAGAAGGTCCTCTTCACCATCGACAAATATCCTAACAGGCATTTTTTCAGATAGAGCATCTGAAACGGCTTGCAAAGACTCTTCAGTTAGACAACTGTGGGGATTTTTTACTTTGATCAGGCTTTCATAATTGGATTTGGGAAGTTTCCGTGTGATTCTCATTTCACGACCATCAACTACTTCGATGTTTGGGATGAATCCAAGTGAAAGAAGTGTTTCAGTTGTAGCATCTCCTACGGCTACTATTAGAGCCTTAGATGTAAATTCTCCTTTGAGATTATTAGTGTTCACCTTTGAGTTCTTGATGAGTTTACCTGAAGGATGTTTTAACCTATCTCGTAAAATCTTTGGAAGTGAGTATACCTTCATTTTTTAGAATGATTGAAAACAATAATATTTCAGTATTACCAATAGTAAACTTAGGTTACTCTAAGTGCATATCTTCCCGACTTTAAGATACCAAGTGATTTGGCTACTTCTGACTTCTCAGGATCAAGAATAATAATAAGTCCTGACCAATCTTTACTAAGGTCATTAGAGTTGCAAGATGGACAGATTTTACCACTGGCTAAACTCTTACATTTTCTGCAAGCAAATTGACGGACCATTTTTTTAAGTACCTACTTTTTCTTTGGAGTTTCAACACTCTTTTTCGACTTGTCGATATCATCAGCTATCCATTCAAGAGCACCAAGGTAAGGCTGTCTACAAGTAACCCCTATTTTCCCCATAGAAGCTCCGCGACCTAGACTTACAGCAGTTATCCTAACCCGAAGTTTTGAACCGACCTTCAATGTTCTTTTACTTTGACTTGCTAGAATGATACCTTGTTTCACATCACTTGTAAGATAATCGTCAGTTATCTGTGATAGATGAAGCAATGCATCAGTGGGCCCTATTCTTACGAAAGCACCAAAATCAGTTATTTCCACAACTTCACCCTCAACTATCTCTTGGAGCATTGGAAAAAATGACAAAACTGAGAATTTAACTTTATGATATCTTGCACCATCACCAGGAATTATTTTACCAACAGGATCCATATCCACATCAGTTACCTGAATAATATACCCCATATCTGAGTTGATAGTACTTTCATATTTCGTTCTTAAAACTTCAAGTGCAACCTTCTTTAGTTTACTTCCAAACTTATCTGGAGAAACTCTGACAACATCAATTCTTTGTTCTATCTGAAACAATCAATAATGTCTCCTAATCATTGGGGTACGAAATAGCTTTAGTTAAGAACCTTTTGTTGGTTCATATTCTAAAAATCTATGTTTTTTCTACAGCCAGTAGATTTCCTTTACGGAAAACTACTGTAATCCCAGATACCTTAAGTTGCTTCCTCAAATTAGAATCCAAAGTTGCAACTGAAGCTCTTCTTGACACTGCGCAATTCATTATTTTATCATCAACATTTTCACCTTCATCAAATGAAATATTCTTCAATCCTGAAGCAAAGTTCAAAGCACTTTTAGCGAACTTAGCACGCTTTGGAGAAGAATTTCTGCTTAAACCATGTAATTCATTAATAACGGCATCTAAAACCACAAGATCTACTTTACCAAAAAATTCTTGTAATTGTTCCAATCGTTGCGAGGGAGTAGAAACAGCGAATATCAGAAAACTTGAGTCTAGAAGTAATTCCACGATACTCGGCTCGGCTATATTATTATTCCAGAACCAATGAGACGCCATCTATCAGCTATCCGTCGAGTAACTGCAACCCTATTTCCAAGTGCAGCACAAATTGGTCTCTTAAGGTTCACTGAGATTATATCTCCATTTATTGATCCAACAGGTCCTAACGTTACCGCTGTTCCTATATTCAAACGCAAAACCTCACCTTTTCGTATCTTTTCCACTTTCATCATTTCTGGAGCTCCCACAGCCTTATCAAGGAGTTGAGTCTCAATTTTGATTGAACTATGTACAGGTGGCAGCTCATTTGGAAGTCCAACTACAGACCCAAGGAGGCTATCTGCTCTCGTGATAGTTGGATCCAATGTTGTACCTAAAGCAATTAATCCTCCTGTCTTAACATTTTTTACCAACCCAACACTTGTTCCTAAACTTGCGATAGTTGTTTTAATAGCATTATATTTCTTAGTTTTTTCATCTAGAAGACCAGGTTTAAGAACAATTTCTTCACCAACATTGAATTCTCCTTCAATTAGGGTCCCACCAATTACTCCTCCTCGAATTTGGGTAATGTTCATGCCGGGTCGATTCACATCAAATGACCTTAGAGTCTGCATTAGTGGTTTCTTTTTTGTTTTTGTTAATGGGGTAGGGATGGATTCTTCAATTGCCCCTATTAATGCATCTAAATTCAATTTGTGATGACCAGATACAGGAATAATAGGAGCATTTTCAGCGACAGTCCCCTTTGCAAACTTCTGAATAGCTTTATAGTTTCTTTCAGCTTCTTGATTAGTTACAAGGTCTAATTTGTTCTGCGCTATTACAATATGTTTCATTCCTAGCATCTGAAGACTTAGAAGATGCTCCCGTGTTTGAGGTTGAGGGACATCTTCATTTGCAGCTATAATTAGTATTGCACCATTCATAACAGCTGCACCAGAAAGCATAATCGCCATGAGACTTTCATGTCCTGGTGTATCTACAAAACTAACTACCCGAGACAATTTTGCTTCTTTTCCGCATTTAGGACAAGATGATGTAGTTGAGTAATTTTCAGGTGGATTACATTTACCACACTTGTAAAATGCTGCATCAGCATATCCCACCTTTATGGTGATACCACGTCGTAATTCTTCACTATGCGCAGATGTCCATACACCAGTTATTCCTTCAACTAGCGTAGTTTTACCGTGATCTACGTGACCAATAGCACCAATATTTACTTCAGGTTGGTGTGGTAATCTATTTCTTTTGAGCATGGTGCTATCCTTGGCTGTCATTAATTAATGACAAAGAAAGGAGGGTAATTAATATTGCGGAATCTAAGCTGTTTCTTTTTCTGAAGGAGAAGTTTCCTTTGGCTTCTCAGTTATTTTCATTTTCTTTTCTTCAGCAGAGACAGATTTCTTTTCTGATGACTCATTATCTTGCTTTTTCTTTACTTTTTTCTTCAGTATTTCCTTTGATTCACCTTCTTTCTTAGGAATATCTTCATCTTTTTTAATGTCAGGGGATACCTCTTTTTCCTTCGCTGGAGACTTTTTAGTCGGTTTACTTGTAAGAAGTGCATTTATCTGATAAATTTCTTCTGTAATAGTATTGCCCCTAACCAATTTCCTTCGCTTTAACCCTTTCACAGTGGACCTAAATCCCACTCCCTTTGTAAGAAGCACATATTTCTTAACGCCACCTAGAACATCATTTCTCATTGGGAAACCCCCATGGTCACTGCCCCCAGTTATCGTAAGCTTACCTTCAACATTTACAGGTGAACCATCGATATCACTACCAATCTTTAAGCCCTTAAAGACTCTAAACTGGTCATCAGTAAGTTCATACATAATGGATTTACCATTTTTTGGGTCTGCGACTATTAGTTTTGATTTTGCCACGTGAATTCGACCTCACTAACTTATTTGTTCTGCTAATAAGTATTTTTTATTAGTTCAGTATTATGGTTTCCATAGTAGAAGTAAAAGATTCATAATAATTCATATCAATCAAATAAATTTTATTACGAACATGCCAAGACTATGTTATCAATAGAATCCGGTAGTGTAACAGATGTTGTATAATACGGATGATAAGATGGTGTTTCAATCCAATGATAAATAAGTGCTAGAGCATATATGTCGAGTGTTGAAGGACAAAGTTTTTTTTCTCTAACTTCACTTTTCTCTTTTTCAAAATACATCAAATCATTCTCATTTGAGCTATGATTCAATCCTAGTACATGTCCTAGTTCATGCGTCATTACATTTTGCATTCCTAATAAACTAAGATCTGATAATGCTATATCGATTGTTGCTGTTTTGATCGAATTGATATTAGATATCTCTAATACTGTTTCTCCAAGTAGTGAATCGTGAAGAGTTTCTTCAAAGTTAATCTGAATATCTATGTCGCCTTGAGGTAGAGTGTTATTTACACCTTGAATATAAACTGAAAAAACTATATCCCCCAGATATTTATATTCTGGATGAATATTGATAAATTCTGAAATTGATCTTTGCCACTGATCGATGGCGTTTTTTATTGCATCAATCACCGAATAATCAACTTCAATATTAAGCGTCTCCTGAAGATTAATTAGAATCTTAAGATGTGTATGACCCCATGAAGCTGCCCGGTTATTATTAACATAAACTAAATTAATCGAATTAATCTCAGACGAAGCTGAAGGATTTGGAATATCAACAGTAGAAATAGTTGTTATTGTAATGGTTGTAGTATTGATTATGACGGTGGTAGAAGTTTTAGTGGTGGTATCGGTTACAAAAAGAGTATTAGTGATTGGCTCATAGAACTGCATTTGCATTATTACTGGAATACTAATTGCTACAATTGCCGCTACAATAATCAGTATGGCGAAAATATTTTTCAAACATTAAACGTCCAATTCAAACAGAATTAAATTTTTTGTAGGATATAATTTAAACATAAGATAAAAGATGGTTTAAGGGGGAACAATATTTTGTGGTGTACTTCTTGACTGTAATTATGAGTGCCAAAGAACTTTTTCAACAACTTTTAGAGGAAGTTAGGCAAGATGTCAAGATTCTACAAGAAAAGAAGGGTATAACTCCTGGATTAGCTGCAATTCTTGTAGGAGATGACCCAGTTTCTCAGGTTTACGTATCTTTAAAGGAGAAAGATTGTGGAAAAGTAGGAATAAAATCTACAGTTTACCGAATGTTTGATTATCCCCCTGAGACAAGGAATAAGAAAGTTTTAGACCTCATTATGAAGCTAAATAATGACCCTGAAACTCATGGAATACTTATCCAATTACCTTTTCCAAATTTCGTTGATAAAGAGAAAGTCTTTGAAACACTTTCTCCACAAAAAGATGCAGATGGGCTTACACCACATAATATGGGTAAGCTTATTCTTGGTGAATATAGTATGGAAAGCGGTTTAATTCCGTGTACCCCAAAAGGGTCGATGGCAATATTAGACCACTTTAATATTGACGTGACAGGAAAAGATGCAATAATTGTTGGTAGAAGTGCTCTTGTAGGAGAACCCCTCCGAAAATTACTTCAAGATAAAAATGCTACTGTAACTTGTACTCATAGAAAGACTAAGAACCTATTAGAAAGATTAAGAAAAGCAGATATTATTGTAGCCGCTGCTGGAAGACCTCCAGAATTGTATCAAGAAAATGCTTTTCGACTTTCAGCAGATATGGTTAAAGAAGGAGTAATTGTAATCAGTATAGGTGTCAGAAGAGATCCCTCAACAGGCAAACTTGTTTTCGATATTGATTTTGAAGATGTGAAAGAGAAGGCTGGATATATAACACCGAACACGGGAAGCACTGGAATTATGACACGAGGTATGCTTCTTAAGAATACAATAATTGCAGCAAAAAATATTACCAGTCAAAAAGCATAAAGTGGATTAGTTTTTCGCTTAATTTCCACTATTTTATTCAACGTTTCAATTTCATTTATTGTTAATCTTGAAGAGAATTTTTCTAGTAAAATTTTTGCATCATTACTCCTCGGGACTGTGAATAATTCATCTCCTTCATGAACATGCCTATCCATGATTACTTCATTAATCGATACAGCTACTTCAGACCCTTGAGAAGCTTCATCGATGTTTTCTCCCTTTTCTTGAAGTTGACGAATCGTTCCAATCATTTTTGCTGAAGAATTCATAACCTCTGATTTTTGTCTTAATCTACCTGCCAAAACTTCTACACCGAATACAGCTGGACCACTTCGTCTGAAAATATACCCCTTCATCACTTTGAAGGAACAAGGTGGAGTTAAAGATTTGAATTCACCTTTTTCTGCTAATTCTCTTTCTGAATTAACCCAACTTGAGTACTCCTCAATTATACTATATATTACAGGATTAGAAAAGACTTTGATATTTCTATTTTCAATTTCTTTTTCTGCATCTGGAAGAATTTTTGTATTAAAAGCCAGAACTACACCATGATAAAGGTCTTTATCAGCCACAGCTTTTGCTTCTACAACATCACGCCTAGAAACAGGCCCAATATCAGCTATCCTAATAGGTACATTTCTTTGCTTCAACATTTCAACAAGAGCCTCAAGACTACCGAGAGTATCAGCTTTCAAAATTATTCCAGTATGGTCAGTACAGATAAATGCCCTACGAATCTCGCGATAAACAACTTTAGCTAGATCCTCAATTTTATCACCAAGTTCGAGGCCAATAAAAGGTGATCCAGGTAAAACACCATCTAAATCGGGGGTGACGATTTTCACACCCGTAGCAGCCCCTACTTCTTCTACAGAGGAAAATTTATCCCGTGGATCTCTCATTTCGTCCAAAGGTTTAGGCATAAACATAGCTTTAAGATGGGTTACTATTGCTTCATCACGCTTACCCACAACGATTTTATCACCAGTTTTCAAGATACCATCCAATAGAACCACATTTGCAGTTGTTCCAATACCGGATTCCTCTTTTATTTCTAGAACTATTCCACGGGGTTTCCCATTGGATATCTTTAGTCGTTTTGCTAAATATTGTTGAGTCAATCCCACAAGAACTGCAAGAAGCTCAGGAATACCTTCACCTGTTTTAGCACTGACTGGAACAATAGCTATTTCTTTTGTGAAGTCTTTTATTCTATAGAATGCTTCGGATTCAAAACCTTGTCCTGATAGATTTCCCATAATTGAATAAATCCGGTTGTCTATTTCGTCAATAATAGGTTTAGATTGGTTTTTCAGAGATTTCCCAATAAACATATCAGCTCCTGGGCGCCAACCAGATATCATATCGATCTTATTCATTGCAAGAACGAATGGAACTTTCCTATTCTTCAGAATATCCATGCTTTCAAAGGTTTGAACTTCAAAACCTCTGGCTGAGTCAACTACTAAAATAGCAATATCAGCAGCTGAACCACCTCTACTTCTAAGGTTAGTAAAAACTTCATGACCTGGTGTGTCTATAACAAGAAGTCCTGGAACTGCAATTTCTCCACCAACCTGTTTAAGCAATGGACCACATACATCTTTGAGAGTATTTGTGGGAAAAAAACTCGCTCCAATATGCTGAGTTATTCCTCCAGCTTCGCGAAACTGAACTCCTGTTCCTCTTATTTTATCCAACAATGAGGTTTTCCCTGAATCAACATGTCCAAGGACTACAACAACCGGTTGTCTGATTTCTTTATTCAATTAACTCACTTTCAAGAATATTATCTGATAGATAGCAGAGGGGTATAAAGGATATAGATTAAATTTTTGGTATCTTAAGAAAAAAGATAAATTCCTCGTATAATAATAAAAACACAAATTTAGAAAATTATTTCAGATTCTCTTTCAAAACTTTCTTTTGAGTCAGAAGCATGGATGACGTTATCTGTTAAATTAAGACTAAAGTCTCCCCGAATAGTACCTGGTGCAGCTTCATCGGATTTTGTTGATCCAATCATTTGCCTTACAACTTTGATTGCAGTACTCCCTTCAAGTATTACTGCTACAACTTTATCTGATATTATGAATTTGACTAAACTTGAAAAGAATTTTTTTTCAGAGTGAGGTAAGTAGAATTTTTCAGCTTGCTCTTTTGTAAATTGGAATACTTTCATACTATGAATAGTAAACCCTCTTTTTTCAAATCTTGACAATATAGTTCCAACTAGTTTCTTTTGTACACCATCAGGCTTTATGACAATAAGAGTTTGCTCCAATCTTATTTCTTACTCTGGGGTTTTTGATATGCAGCTGTCCATTTATATTTTCTAGGATCCCTCTTTAGCTTTTGGGTATTTTTTCTACATTTGGATGAACAAAAATGTTGGATAACACCATCATTTCTAATGTAAGTAATACCATACGATGCAATTATATCGTCTCCACAGAAGGTGCATTTCTTTTCACTTAACATTCTTTAGGCCTACTTTATCTTCTTGGCCTCTCGTTCTGTCTCTCTCAACATAAGGATATCTTCAAGACGAATTGGACCTTTTACATTCCTTGTTAGGATTCTACCTTTTTCTGACCCTTCAAGTAGTTTGACACGAACTTGAGTTATTTCACCAGCTACTCCAGTTCTTCCAACAATCTGAATTACTTCAGCGGGAGTTATTCTCTCCTCCGACATTCTCAGATCTCTTCCTGCAGTTAACCTTGTCTGATCTTCTTGATAGCAGTCACTATCTGTTCTATAAGACCTTCAGATTCGCCAGTTTCGATAATGCAAGCCGCAGCTGCACCTAAATCTATTCCTAATGCTGGTCCCATCTGGGATCTAGTTGGAACATATATGAAAGGTATACTTCTCTCGTCACAGAGAATAGGTAAATGCGCCACTACTTCTGGGGGCTCAATGTCCTCTGCAATAATAACTAGTTTAGCTAGATTACGCTCTATTGCCTTTGTAGTTTCATTTGTTCCTTTCCTAATCTTACCAGTCTGCCTAGCTTGCCTTAAAGCTTCATATCCTGCTTCAGCTATCTCTTTTGGTGTTTCAAACTTTACAAAGTAAGGTTTAGACATTAACTTATTGCCTCCATAATATTGGCAAAATTTTCTCTTTTTATTGGGTTCATCTGCTCATCACCCTTGCGACTTGACGATACTTATCAGGTAATTAAAGCTTATCTACCCAAAAACGGTTGGGTAATATTATTTTTCAGTATATTCCATCAATTCCAACCAGCAATAATCCTATTAAATCATATATTGATAAACAACAGGAGAATAATACAGATAAGAAAAAGCCTAATATTCATATTAATAGTAAGGATAGTGAGAATAGTAAGATAGAGAAAATCAAGGAATTACTATCTCGTCTCTCACCAAGAATTAATCTTGGCACACATTTGCTAATTATTGTTCTTATTTTACGTTACATATCTTTATTATTGTAATTTTGGGAACTATCATATCTTTTTACTCTTGTTTGATTTTGAAATTTGGCACCACCACGCATACCACCTTTGTGTGTCGTTGGTAATTTGAGTTTATTATCATTGCAAGTTTTTTCGTGTTTATCCCACTTTCTTTTCAACACTGTTTGTTTGCACGAACTACAAAATACTATTTTCTTTTCAAGCAAATGCTATCATCTCCTCTTTATTCTCTGCTTTTCCAATGTTTGTCATGATGTGTCTTTTAATAGAATGTAGTTTAAGTTTTTCAATATTACAAAAATCTTTCAATTTATCTTGCGTTTCTACTTAGCTTGCCCTCTGCGTAGCATTCTTTCCTATGTTTTCTAAAGACTAAAGTATCGTAAATAGTTTTTCCACATCTTTTACATATATTTCTATCAGGCATCTCTACATCACCCTCT